>Ga0209624_10000476_pt1 | contig 35252 bp, 36 predicted proteins | sample JacPinW_OM2H0_O1_FD_188565 | JGI IMG/M metagenome (GOLD analysis project Ga0209624, IMG submission 188565) | Forest soil microbial communities from Algoma, Ontario, Canada - Jack Pine, Ontario site 1_JW_OM2H0_O1 (SPAdes) (version 2) | ecosystem: Environmental > Terrestrial > Soil > Boreal...
CTTGTTTTCGCACGGCTGCCAGGACGCGGTAACCGTTTTCCGCCAGGGTAAAGGTTGCCGCGCGGCCGATTCCACTCGAAGTGCCGGTGACCAGGATCCAGTTGGCGGAGTTTGTTGACTTCACGAAGGGAGACCTCCTTTGGACGCCTTTGTGAGTCCGAGCAGCTTTGCGAGCCGGGCGTCGACCATCCTCGCGGGAAGAAGTCTCGGCAAAGTCAAGTTCTTGAAACTTTGCGGAATGACCGCGTAACGCGCCTTCGGTTTCGCCGTGCTGAGTGCCACGTGGACAGCTTCGCCCAAACTAGGCGAGCCCGATCTGCTTCGCCCGTAGAGCGGGGTCCACGAAGACGAACTCTTCGAGGAGCAGGTCACCTTCCCACTTTGCGGTCGTGGCGAAATCGAGCTCGAACGATTTTCCTGTTGGGGCGATCACTTTGCCGTCGGGCATGATCATCTCTCCGCTGAAAGTCCCTGTAGCGCGGGTGATTACGGTGATCCAATCGCCGCTTCCGAGCTGGATTGGATATGGGGCATTGTGGACGTGGATGTCGGGGAACACGCGAATCATCTGCTGAATCATCGCGGCGTGCGCTACCCGTCCGAGGATCGGATCAGGGATCCCCATGATGTGAGCGATTATGTCTGGGTGGTGTGCCGCATTCATCGCTGCGACGTCGCGGGAGTTGAACGCGTCGTCGCCCTTCTTCAAGAGTTCAAGAAGGTGTGCGGTTCGGCTGGTGTTGGTTGAATTCATATATTTTATCCTTATTGTTCGTGTTTATTATCGGTAGTGTGATGACAAAAGTGGTCTGGCATTCATTCAGTTCCCCCTTGTCGCGAGATGTGAGAACCCGCCGTTAGAGGCTGGCTTCGGCTTTTTGAGTCCCATTTGCTTTGCGATAAAGTTGTCGAACATCCTCACAGGAAGGAGTCTGAGCAGAGTCCAGTTCTTGAAACGTTGCGGAATGACCGCGTAGCGTGCCTTAGGTTTTGCCGTGGTGAGCGCCAGATGGACGGCTTCGCCCAGACGCTCAGGGGGTAGGCCATTACTACGCGCTTCGTTGACGATCCACTTCTGGAAGTTCTGCACCGCCTCCCAATACTCGGTCTGCTTGAACTCACTCAGATCTTCTTTTTCGCCTTTGTCGTACATTGACGTGTTCACAGTGCCCGGTTCAATCATCACGACGTCGATGCCAAATAACATCAGTTCTATCCGCAGCGCGTCCGACATTCCTTCGAGACCACACTTGGACGAACTATAAGCACCGATAAGGGGGATCGGAATTTTTGCGCCGCTAGAGCTGATGTTCACAATGCGCCCGGGCGGCCCCTGCCTCTTCTTATCCGTTCCCAAAAGAGGCGCGAAGGCTTGGATTACGACAAGCGGGGAGACCATGTTGACCTCCAACTGCCGCCTGTACTCGCTGGGCCTCAGACAAAGCAGCGGCCCACTCACCACAACTCCTGCATTGTTCACCAAGCCAACCAGATTCCTATCGCCTATGATGGAGCCGACCTGCTGGGCAGCTTGATGCACAGCGTCGGCATCCGTTATGTCCATGACGAGAGGCACGAAGCCGTCGCCGAACTCTCTTTGCAAGCGATCGGCGTCTGCCTGCTTGCGCACAGAGCCGAACACCCGAAATCCCTTTGAAACAAGCACCTTTGTGGTTCCCAAACCGATTCCGCTGGACACCCCGGTGACCACGACATCCTTGCTGTTCGCCATCGCACTTCTCCCAAGGTCGATCACTGTTCATCTTCAACATCTTCAGTGGCTCCCAAAGGCTCGACTGAAGCGCGGCTCCCGTGAACTCGTCCTAAGTCCGAGTGTATGCACTGGCCGGCCTCCTGAACTGAGCCAAATGGCTCACACTCGGCAATTCGCCGCCGCGGGTGAGAATGTAGATTCTCACCCGCTTGGGGATGCGGTTAGGCGGGTTCGGCAATGTTCATGGTGCTGACTTCCACCGTTACGCCACCCGGGGCGTCATAGTAGAAGCCGTATGTTGGCGGTCCGCCGCGCTGGAGCTTCGCTGGTTTCGGTGCCATATAGTTTCGAATGCTCAAGTCATCGTGCACAAGGTCCACAGCGTGCTGCGTGGGCTGAAGAAAGCCGACGTGAAACATTCCGGGATACCCCTGCTCCGGAGTCATGCGCTTGTCGTACATCAGGGTCAGCACAAAGCCCTCGGCATTCCGCAGCACAGATAGTTTATCGGCACGTTTCTCTGTTAGCTGAAAACCAAACACCGAGCAGAAGAACTCCGTCAGCGCCAGAACATTGTAGGTGGTGAGGTTGGTGTGATTCATCGTTGCCATCGCGATCTCCGTTTATAGAAAGTTCTATCGCGTGGGTTGTCAGGGGTTCAGACCGAAACGCACCTACGCGACAGGCAGTAGCGCCGTGGCACTACTGCTATCGCCGTGGGTCCCTTCTCCACTGTGACGCTGGAGTTGACTAGACTGCGGATTGGCATCCGCAGCGAGCCGTGCTTACCAATACGGCTCCGCGTTTTTCGGCAGTTATTGGATGTTGCCCATCAGGAATCGATTCTGCTAGTTGCTGTATACAATCGGCTGTCGAAGCGCCCATCTTCAAACACCGTTGAAACAGTGAGCTCTCGCCATTTCGCGGCCTCGCTCGCACGCGCAGCCTCTGCCTGTTGCACTCGCTTTTCCGCATCGACGCCGAGGATCAGCCGTACCGGCACCTCCTCGCTATTTGCCAGTTTCACAATTACATCCGCAATCTTCCGCGGATCGCCTTCCGCGCGTCCGTCGAGGCTTCGCAACATTTTGAGTATCGAACCGACCGAGGCCTCGTAGTCTGGCAGCAGTTCAGGCGCATTCTGGCCGGCGCGCCGGGCCCAATTGGTTCGAATACCTCCCGGCTCTAGCGTGCACACCTTGACTCCAAACGGCGCAACTTCCATCGCCAGCGCTTCGCTGAAACCGCCTACGGCCCACTTGGCCGCGTGATACGGCGTATTGCCAGCAACCGCGAGGCGGCCGCCGACCGAAGACACCTGAAAGATGTGGCCGTTCTTCTGCTTCCGCATCACTGGCACCGCGGCCCGTGTCGTGTACACGACCCCGTAGAAGCACGTATCCACCACAGCCTGGAAATCTTCCGCGCTCATTTGCTCGAACGGCGCAAACTGCCCATACCCGGCGTTGTTGACCAGAACGTCCAGCCGCCCGAAGCTGTCCACCGCAAACTGCACGGCGGCCTTTGCCGCAGCCTCATCGCGCACTTCCAGCATTGCGGGCTTCACTCGCCCTCCGTACTGCGTCACCAGAGGTCCCAGTTCCTCCGTGCGACGCGCTCCGGCTACTACACTGTCGCCCGCGGTCAGCGCCGCCTCCGCGATGTCCCGACCCAATCCGTTTCCGCTTCCAGTAATCAACCAGACCTTGGCCATTGGAATACCCTCCTCTGCATAGGATGACAACGTTAACTGACTGGATGCTCATTTATTTTATAGCGTCGGGTGTCGCCCAGATATATAGTATTGAGGGCACGTTCGCCTAGAGAGGAGCTCAGTGGCTCGCCCGAAGAGCGAAGACAAGCGAAACGCGATCCTCGATGCCGCGACCCGCGTATTTGCCGAGCGTGGTCTTACTGCTGCCCCCACGTCAGAGATATCAAGACGAGCCGGCGTCGCAGACGGAACTCTGTTTACCTACTTCAAAACCAAGGATGATTTGATCAACGCCCTTTATCGCGAGATCAAGTTGGAACTCGCAGACGCGATGATGTCAGCGTTTCCGCGCAAGAAAAGTGTTCACACCAGGTTGCGGCATGTATGGGAGGGCTATGTAAATTGGGGTGTGAAAAATCCTGAGCAGCGCCGAGTCCTGGCCCAATTACAGGTTTCCGGGATGCTTTCGAAAGAGTCGATCGAAGCCGGAAGCGCGCCCTTCGTCGAAATGCAGAATATGATTCGCGATGCCATTGAGCGACATGTTTTCCGAGGGGACGTTCCGATTGAGTTGATTTCGAAGATGCTGGGATCTTGGGCGGAAGCCACCATGGACCTGATCATGTTGAAACCAGCCATGGCAAAGAAGTATCGCGACGGTGGATTTGCGATCTATTGGGCCGGGATCGCACGGAAGTAATGGCCGACAATAGATGAGTAAGTAGTCGGGATATCGTAAGAACACGACTGCGAGATCGTTTAACACTGGATGAACTCTTATTGGTATCCTGACCATTCCTTGAGATTCTGAGACCTCGCCTATACTGATCTGAATTCGGTCTGCAACAATTCAGCACAGAGCATGGACAGATGCTCGGCGTCGCGATAGCCTGCGGATGGTTTTTGGATGTTTTTCATACTGTCCATTTACTGTCCATTTCGTACCGAAAACTGGTTATGTCCGGTGGAACGGATTGAAGCAGGCGAAACGGTTGACAGCAAGAGTAGACAGTAAACATGCGGGTTTAACTCTATTATAACCGTATGAAAAGCAAGAGGGGACGTAGTTCAGTTGGTTAGAACGCTGCCCTGTCACCGACACCCATGACCGGAGTCCCTCCGGAGAACTTATCGCCTGGCGGCTTCCACCTCTTAACATCTTGACAGGGCACCTCGAACGGAAGGCCTCCATACGGGGCCGCGACGACCAGTTCCCCATTCGTTCCGGGTCTCCATACAACATGAGGGCCTGATTTTCCAGAGACCTCTACCAAGTCGTCGGTCATGAATGGTGCCTCGACCATTTGAAATTAGATGCACCCGCTCCAGAAAGTACGCGCAGAGATTGATCCCGTGCCGCCACCGAGAATCACAAGATCGCATTCTTCCGTCGACGTCTCGTTAGTTGCACTGGGCTGATGAGGCGTAGTCCATGGTCTTCATGCGACTTTTCCTTCGGAGCGACAAGGAGGCTCGATCTCTAACCCGGCCTCTTCGCTGTGCTACTTCTCCGACATCGCTCGATCGGGCATCAATCGAGCAGCGCCAAAATTGACGCTGAACCGTTTGCACCACACCGAAACCGCGCGATATTTCGACAAGTCCACTTCGGGATTAAGGGTATAGTTTTGGTCCCCCATATTCCCCTTGATGGTCCCCAAGTCGATGAAACCCGCGCGCAGCACGCTGGCGCTGTCTTTTGCATCGTCCGAGGCCACCATATAGACATGCACATCGGGACCGTTTGATGTGCTAAAACCCGTAAAGCGAAGAACACGACTGCCATCTCCGATCCGGTAGATGGTCGCTGTACCTGCCGTTGGGTGCAAGACGCTGTAGAACTGTCCGGAGACAAGAGGCTGCGGCGACGAGCTACCTGGCGCGGCTGGCATGGCTTCATCGACACGCCGATTAACCACAAGCCGTTCGGGCCGGAATGCATACCAAGCGAGAAAAGCCGCGACCGCGGCGATAGGAATCACAAGTTTCCACTTTTTCATTTTCGCATCTCCTTTATTTCTTTAGCTTTTTCTCGATGCTGAATCCTAGTTTGCCGAGCACTCTCACGGCGCCGGTCTTCCCACCCTCGAAGTCACCAGAGCCAAGTTGTTGCCCTGTGGCGAACTCATAAGCTGCGCCCAAGACTGCCTTCGGCGGGTAACGGTGTTTATCCCAGACCAACTCATAGGTCGTAGTAGGGGCGAAACCATGCTCAGAGAAGAACTGTTCTGGACCCAGTCGGTCGTACTCGCGTATCGCGCGTAATACGTCACGACGGGTCACGCGATCCCATGCCACCATGTGTTTTTCCTCTCCTTTCGCGATGCGGGCCTCAAGCAGAAAGGAACTGCTTGACGAGAACTGCGGTGTCGTCAGGGTTCTCTTCCGGGAAGAAGTGTCCACCCTTCATCGCCTGCCCTTGCGCGCGTGGTGCCCATTGCCGCCAAATGCCGAGCGGGCCTCCATCTTTCGCATAGAAGGTGTCGAGCGGACCACCCTCCGCCCACAGATGCAGCATCGGGCATTCGATCTTCTTCGACGCTTCTTTATCTGCGCGATCGTGTTCGACATCAATCGTCGCTGCCGCTCGATACTCCTCGCAGATTCCGTGAACACGAGCCGGGTCGCGATAAGTTAAAACGTATTCTTCGAGAATCTCCGGGCCGAACGACCCTTGCCCGAAGGGATTATGGAAGACGGCTTCGGGCGCTCCGAGAAGATACTTCTCTGGAAGCGGCTCCTTCTGCGACAGCAAGATCCAAGGCCAATAAGTCTGCGCGAAGCGTGCATCGGACCGGCTCCATGCTTCGAGGATGGGAATCACGTCGAACACAGCGAGTCGCTCCACGTTCTTCGGATGATCCGAGGCCATGCGGTAGCTGACGCGTCCTCCGCGGTCGTGGCCGATCAACGTAAAGGTTGGAAAGCCGAGTTTGTCCATCACCTCAACCAGTTCCTTTGCCATTGCGCGCTTGGAATAAGGGAAGTGATCGTCTGCGGAAGCGGGTATCCCACTGCGGCCATAGGCACGCAGATCTACGCAGATCACGGTGTGATTGTCGGCGAGCTTCGGCGCAAGAAATCGCCACATCAGGCTAGTGCGCGGGAAGCCGTGCACCATGAGAATGGCCGGTCCATTTCCATAGCGACGCACGAAAATCGTGTTTCCTAAAACTTCGGCTTGAGAAGTCTCGAAAGAATCTTGGCGAGCTAAACTTACCCCAGTTTGTGCTTGTGCCGGGTCAGTGAAAGAGTTCTCCAGCATTACACCGAAAGATGCGGCTGTGAGACCGCCAAGAAAAGTGCGACGCTCCATTGCTTGTCCTCCTAAATGCCCTCGATCTCGCCGCCGTCCATACGCAGAGAAGAGCCCGTCATCCACTTCGCTGCCGGGGATACCAGGTAAGCCATTAGATCGGCAACCTCTTCCGGCTTTCCCAAGCGGGTAATGCCGGCTTGCTCCGGGAATTTCTTGATTGCTTCTTCGACTGTGAGATTGTGCGCAGGCGCCCACTTTTCGAAGAAGGACTGCCGGCGTCCCGTCATAACCGCTCCAGGCGATACGCTGTTGACCTGCACGCCGTCTTTGATTCCTTGCTCTGCGAATGCCTTGGCGAGCGCGTTAATGGCTGCATTGATCGCCGCGAGTGCCGCATATCCGGGCTTGGGGGCAAAAGCGGCGCTTCCGGACATGAACACGACCGATCCATTCGAGGCCCTCAAAGCGTCCCAAGCCTCTAGAGTCAAGCGACGCGCGCCGTTCAGCTTGAGCGCCATGCCGTCGTCCCACTGCGCGTCGGTCATCTGGAACAAATCGATTTGCGGCACAGCGCCGGCGATGTTGAGCAGCGCATCGATTCTGCCAAAGCGTTCGAGGGTTTCTTCGATGATGCTCTTCGCTGATTGTGGTTGACGCAGGTCGAGAGCACGGGCCGTTGCTTCAGCCCCAAGAGACATTACCTCGGCCGCCGTTTTCTCCAGATTGTCCTTATCCCTTGCCACCAGCACGATGGCCGAGAAATCGCGAGCGAGCCGGATGGCTGTGGCTCGGCCTATGCCCTGACTTGCGCCGGTGATGATGGCGACAGATTTTGTATTGCCCATGTCCCTGCCTCTTCCAATAAGAAATTGCGCGTTCGTTTCGGCAAATACCTAGGACGACAGGGTTTCACGCGCCGCTTCCAGGATTATGTTGATCACAAGATTTGGCTCCGTGTACATCGGGCTGTGGTCCACAGGATGCGAATGAACCTTCGCCCGCATACGATCGGCCATGAAGTGCTGCGTCTTCGGATTGATCATGCGATCCTCTTCGGCGATCAGAAACCACGACGGTTTTGTTTTCCATGCCGGCGTCGGGGCGGCCTCTTGAATGCATTGAACCGCGATTGGCCGTTGCACGGCAGTTGCAATGCTCGTTTGTTCGGCAGAAGCCTTATGGGCAACCGCGCGTTGAAAGCCACCGTCCGGGATCCAAATAAGGCCATGGACATCGGGAGCCAACTTCGGCGATTCCGGAGGCTTTGGGTCGCGATAGAAAACCTGGGCCACGGTCTCACCTTCATCCGGCGCGAGCGCCGCGATATAGACCAGGGACTTGACCCGCTCTTCCTGCACCGCCGCGATCACAGCGCCAGAGTACGCATGGCCCACCAGGACGACCGGGCCGCTGGTCCGTTCCAGTGCCCAACCGAGAGCAGCTGTGTCGTTGGTTAAGGACGTGAGCGGGATCGGCGCGCAGATGACGTGCAGACCGCGCCGTTCTAAAGGCAGAATGACGTTGTGCCAACACGAGCCGTCAGCCCACGCCCCATGCACCAGGATTATGGTTGAGTTCTTGGGAAATTCACCCATCCTGGAAGGGTGCGGATTGGCGGCGGCTTGCGGGGTGCTAGGCGCGCGTGCAAATTTAGCGAGCGAGCCATCGAGAGCGACACCGAGAGATGCAGCTGTGAGCGCACCAAGAAATCTTCGACGTTCCATGTCTTCTCCTCGTCGCAATTACCTTCTGTCAGGAAATGAGCACAAGGAATTCATCTTTACGCCGTTCGTCCCGCTTTCAGCCGGCCGACTCCATTCGCGGCGAAGAAGTTTTTCATCGCGGCCGCTATCTCTACGACGTGTGTCTCAACGGCAAAGTGTCCGGTATCGAGGAATTGCACCTCCGCGTGCGGCAGGTCCCTTCGAAAGGCTTCTGCTCCCGCGGGAATGAAGAAGGGATCATTTTTGCCCCAGATCGCAAGCAAAGGCGGTTTCGATTTGCGGAAATATTCCTGGAATTTCGGATAGAGCTTCACGTTCGACGCATAATCCAGAAACAAATCGAGCTGAATCTCTTTGTTCCCTGGCCGTTCGAGTAGAGCCGTGTCCAAGGTGTATGACTCAGGCGGGACAGCCTCCGGATTCGCCACGCCGTGGGTGTACTGCCATCGCGTTCCGCCCGCAGTCAAAATACTTTGGCGGAGTATGTCGCGATTCTCTGCCGTGGGTGCTGCCCAATACTTTCGGATCGGGCCCCAAGCTTCACCAAGGCCTTCTTCATAGGCGTTTCCGTTTTGCGAAACGATGGCTGTGACGCGCTCGGCGTGGTCCATCGCCAAACGGAAACCGGTCGGCGCGCCATAGTCGAATACATAGATTGCGTAGCGGTCGATTTTGAGCGCCCGTGTGAAGGCGTCGATCGTGAGCGCCAATCGATCGAAGGTGTACGAATATTGCCGCTCAGACGGAACCTCGGTGAATCCGAAACCCGGAAGGTCTGGCGCGATCACGCGGTAGTCATTCGCCAGTCGGGGAATGAGTTCGCGGAACATGAACGATGAAGTTGGGAATCCATGCAGCAAGAAAACCACGGGAGCGTTTGCTTCGCCGGCCGCGCGATAGAACACCTGTACGCCATCGGCTTCAACCCTATGGATGAATGTCGCAGGTACGTTGAATCGGGCATCATCCTGACTCGGCGTTAGACGTTTTGTCGCCGTTCGTGACGTCGCATCAGTCATAAAGCTCTCTCCTCACTTGTTGGCCTCTAGCGCAGGTGGAATACCAAAAGAGGCACAGCTCATTTGAAGAGGGTAAATTCAAGGCAAATCCTTCTGGCGGTTGAAGTTCTTTAAGGAAGGAGCGCCGGGCGTCTCGAACCAAGACTGACAAATTTCCGACGGAGGTTTGTCGCTGACGAATTTCCGCCGGTACGGTGCTGCTGGTAGGTGGTTGCTGCAGGGGCTGAAAACTCAGTTGTCGGCAGCTGCGCCCTCGAGGCTCCGCTTCTTTAGGATCTCGCTTGAGCGACGAATACGCAGCTTCTTCATCCTGTAGGCCAACGAGGTTCGCTTCATTCCTAAACGCGCGGCCGCGGCACTGATCACCCACTCGCTCGCTTCCAGCGTACGAAGGATATGATCCCGCTCTACCTCCGCCAGACCATTCATAGAGACGACATTAGATCCCTTATTCAGCTGTGGCTCCAGTTCGGAAGTTGGCGCGCGTAATACAGACTGTGGCGAGAGAATCACAGCGCGTTCAATAAAGTTCTGCAATTCACGGACGTTTCCAGGCCATGGGTATCGGACCAACGCATCCATCGTATCCGGAGGGATTACGTCAATTCGTTTGTTCATGCGTTGAGAGTAGAGCCCCGTGAAGTGCCGCACCAATCTCGGAATATCCTCAGTACGTTGTCGCAGGGCCGGGACCTGGATCGGGAATACTTTCAGACGATAGTAAAGATCTTCGCGAAACGTCCCTTGTTTGACCATGGCGGGCAAGTCCCTATGCGTGGCTGCGATCAGGCGAACATCAACCTTATGCGTACGGTTGCTGCCGAGCCTCTCAAATTCCTGCTCTTGTAGAACGCGGAGCAGCTTCGCTTGAAGTTCGAGCGGGATATCGCCGACCTCGTCAAGAAACAGCGTGCCCTTGTCCGCAAGTTCGAAGCGCCCGGTTTTTTGGGCGATGGCACCGGTAAATGCTCCTTTTTCGTGCCCGAACAGCTCACTCTCAAGAAGCCCAAGCGGTATGGCAGCGCAGTTCAGTTTCACGAATGCCCTTTCGCTGCGATTGCCTAGCTTATGTATGGCACGCGCAACCAGTTCTTTGCCAGTGCCCGTCTCGCCGAGAATCAGCACGCCGGAGTCCGTGGGCGCAACGACAGATACCATGCTCAACGCGGTCTTCAACGTCTGGCTTTCTCCGACGATCTCTCCTAACTCGGCGCGAATTTCCTCCTCCAGATAGCGTCTTTGTTTCGTCTCCTTGTCTCGATCCTTTGTCGCCTGTTCGTACTCCAATGTGTTCTCAACGGCAATCGCTACCTGACGGGCCACCTGCTCGAGCAAAATGACGTCGTCTTTCGCAAAAGAATTGTCCGAACGCCTACAGAGCATCAGAACGCCAACCACCCGATCACGGCCTATGAGCGGAAGATAACACGCCGTCCTCAGGCCTTCCTCCATCACGTGCTGATAAAGAATCTGGCCATCAGGATTCCCATATATTTCAGGATCCTCGCGGACCTGTTCGAAGTTATCGATCCGAATGCTATTGCCTTTCCGCAATACCTGACCCGAGATCGAACTGTTCATCGGCACCAACGATCCCTCGCGGAAGGGTCCTCTCGCGTCGGGATTGTGCAAGATGGTGACGCGTAAAGCGCCGCTCTCGGAGTCGGGGAGCAGCAAGGTGGATACGTCACATTGCATTACCCTAAATAGATTCGTCGAAAGCGCCTGAACGATTTGCCGGAGGTCCAACCTGGATGTGACGCTGCTTGTGATTTCCAGAAGCAACCGAAGCCTGTCGCGTTCACGCCGCAGGGCCTCTTCGTTCACGTGCCGCTCAATGGCGATCCCGGTGATGTGGCTGGCATCCTCGATCAACTGGAGATCAATGGCACTGGGGCTCCGTGATTCGCGGTAATTGATGGAAAAAGTGCCGAGGGCCTTGCCTTCGCTCGTGAACAACGGGCGCGACCAAACGGAACGAATTCCATAAGGCAACATGCGCTCGCGATAGTTTTCCCAGATCGGATCCGTCAAGATGTCGGTTACAAATACCGACTCCTTCCGGTAAATCGCTGTGCCACAAGATCCGCCTTTCGGACCAACAGCCATCGTCCCGACCTGGGCGCTGAATCCAGGAAGGCTGGGCGCAGCGGCGCAATGGAGTTCCTGCCCATCTTCGTCGGGCAGCCAAATCGTGCAAGACATGCCTTCGGCTTGCGATTCAACCAACTCGGCAATGTTCGATAGAACCTCGGACAGAGGAGAGCCAGCAAAAATTAATTTTTGCAGATTGAGGACGGACGCGGTCGAAAACAGCCTCGACTCGCGTTGCGGGCGCCCATCCCGCGCCGGAACTGTAGAGGGGAACTGTATGGTTCTCTCCATGAAGTGTTCTTCCTGGTCCTATGAGACTCGACTAGCCGAGTTTTGGTAACAACACGACGAGGAAAGGGGCGGCGTCTGCGAGAAACTTGACGATCTTCTGCCGTTTCTGCGAGCAGTTGAGGTACGTGTATCGCAGGCCGACTTCATAGCGCCGACTTCAGGCCACATCACACACTACTTTAAGCCGGAATGGGGCAAAACTGCCACTGTTTAGAGGAGCGATCGCTGGCGAGCAGCGCTTTTTGGGGACACATCCTCGGGAACCCTGTGTGAGGTGAATTCATCCCCATCGCGATGGCGGCATTCGGATAGTCACAACTTGCAAAGACAAGTCTCAAGCAGTGCCAAGAAGTCATTCGGAGTGGAGTGTAGTGATTGGATCGAGGCGCATGGCGCGCAGCGCCGGGATATAGCTGGCAGCGAGCGCGACGGAGGTAAGCACAACGGTGACACCGGCGAAGGTGGACAGATCGTTTGGCGATACACCGTAGAGCAGACCGGCCATAAGGTGAGAGACGATGAGCGCACCGGCCACACCCAGCCCGGCGCCAGAGGCGCCCAGACCGAGTCCCCGGCGCAGGACCATCTTGAGGATATTGCCTCTTTGAGCTCCCAGCGCGAGGCGAATGGCGATCTCGCGGGTTTGTTCATGGACTACGTAGGAGATGGTTCCGTAGATTCCTAGTCCGGCGAGCAGCAAGGCAGTGGCGGCAAAAAATGCCACCATTTCCATCGAGAATCGCCTGACGGAAAGCGAGGAGGCAAGCACGTCATCCAGTGTCTCCGCACGGAAGACGGGAAGTTCCGGATCGACGGACTGGACCTGCTCGCGCATTTGTGCGGAGATGGCGCCGGGATCGAGTTGTCCGCGGAGAAAGATGGCCACGCTTTTGGCGGGGTGCTGGTACACGCTGCGGTAGATCTGCGGAATTGCCCCGTCCGCCAACGATTCCGTACGGGCATCCGCAATCACGCCGACGATCGTGGTCCAGCGTGGCTCGGCAGAGCTGAACAGCTCGCGGGCATCCAAGCGCAAACGAACGCGTTTGCCAAGCGGGTCCTGGTTTGGCCAGTAGGTGCGAGCCGCGGCCTGATTGATTACCGCAACCTGGGGCGTATCCTCCAGGTCCTGGTCGCTGAAAAGGCGTCCGCGCAACAGCGGCATGCCCAACAGGCGGAAGTATTCGGGCGAAACGATGGGACTAGCGATCACAGGGGCCTGATTGTCCATCGTCTCAATACCTTCGCGGATCAATGGCAGCGGGCTGGGATGGCTGTGGCCCAGGGGAAGAGCGGTCCGGTCGCCGACGGCCGCTTCTTGTACGCCCGGCAGGGTTCGGCTGCGGCGAAGAATCTCGCGCAGCAAAACCGATTCCTGAGTGGCGCTTCGGTAGATATCCTTACTGGGATCGTTCGGCCCTGGCAGCCAGGTTTGAATGGCCATGACGCGGTCAGGGTTGAAACCGGGCTGCACCTTGAACAAGTCCCAAAAACTGCGCAGCAGAAGACCGGCGGCGACCATGAGCACCAGGGAGAGCGCCAATTCACCGATGACCAGAATCTGGCGGGCGCGCGAGCGTTCCCGTGAGCCACTGGAACCGCGTCCTTCCTGCCGAAGCGTACCGATCAAATCGAAGCGGCTCATGAGCCACGCGGGCGCAAGCCCAAAGACGGTACCCGCTGCGACAGAGACGGCCAGAGCGAACGCCAGCACGCCCCAGTTGATCGAGATATTGTTCAGGTGCGGGAGGCTCTCCGGGACAAGCCGCAGCAGGAAATGCCCGGTGCCTAAGAGAATGGCAATACCCGCGATTCCGCCAAGCAGGAAGAGCAGCAGACTCTCGGCGAGGAACTGGCGGATGAGGCGGGTTCTCTGCGCTCCCAGAGCCTGGCGAACCGCGATCTCACGACCTCGCACGCTGGCCTTGGCGAGCAAGAGATTGGCGACGTTGACGCAACTGATCAGGAGGACCAATCCTACCGCACCGAACAGCAGAATGAGAGATTGGCGAACGCTGCCAACCACCGTCTCACTGAGCGGGATCATGCGTATCGTCCACTCGGTCTGCGGCGGATAGTCCGCCGGGAACTGCTTTTTCAACGACGCAGCCAGCCCATCGAGGTGCCCCTGCGCAGCCGCAATCGAGAGACCGGGCTTCAGCCGCGCGATGACCGCTCGAGTCCGCAGACGTAAACCGCGCTGCGGAGGATCAAACGGCAGACCGGCAAAGCCAGCTCCCAACCACAGTTCCGTATTCCGCTCCTCGCTGGTTGAGCCCTGATCGCGAAAACCGCGCGGCATGACCCCCACGACGCGATAGGCGTCGTTGTCCAGGCGCAGAGCCTTGCCGAGAATATGCGGGTCGGCTCCGAATTCCCTCCTCCAGAGCCCGTCGCTGATCACGACCTCCAGGTTGTAGCCGGGAGTGGCATCATCCGCATCGAAGGTGCGGCCGAACTGCGCGTCTACACCGAGGACCGCGAAGTAATTCGGCGTAACCTGCTTGAAGCTGAGACGCAGGGGCTGTGCACCGCCGGTGAGGTTCACGTTTGCGCCGGTGCCGGTAATCGACACGGACTGGAATATCCCGGAATTCTCTAGGTCTCTCCACTCAGGGACGGAGACGCCGACGCCGTGCGCGCCGACGCCGGGAAGGTCGTCCTCAACCCGCACTAGCTCGGCAGGGTTTGGATACGGCAAAGGGTGCAGCAGCGTGGCGTCGATCACGCTATAGATCGCAGTCGTGGCTCCGACGCCGAGGGCCATGGTGGCGATCGCAATGAAAGAGAATCCAGGAGATCTCAGAAGCATGCGAACCGCGTACCGCAGGTCGAAGAGCAGATTCTCGAAGAAGGGGAGGCTTTGCTCGGCATGGTGGTACTCGCGGATCGCTTCCGCCGCACCCAGCTTGATTGCGGCCTGGCGCCGCGCTTCGGTGGGCGACATGCCGGCGCGCAGATTCTCCTCTGTCTGGAATGCCAGATGTTCCGCGATCTCTTCCTGCAGGCGTTCGTCCGCGCTCTGTCGCGTCGCGAAATTCAACAGGCGAATCAGGAAGCGTCGCAGGAATCTCACGGCAAATCCTCCGCCTTGACATTGAAAAAGCGCGCGATGATGGCCGCGGTTTGCTCCCATCCGCGGGTCTCCGTCCGGAGTTGCTTGCGGCCGGCCCCGGTAAGCCGATAGAAGCGCGCGCGGCGGTTGTTTTCCGATGCGCCCCACTCGGAGGCAATCGAGCCTTCATGCTCGAGCTTGAGCAGCAAGGGATAAAGCGTGCCCTGGTTGACCGCCAGAAGGTCTCCACTGATCTGCTCGATGCGTCGGGCTATTCCCCAGCCGTGCTGCGGTCCCATGACATCGAGAGTCTTGAGGACCATCAGCGCGAGCGTTCCTTGCAAGACGTCCGGCTTTTCCTTCATGGCGAATCAACCTTTAGGTTTCCAACAGGAATGATGGCATGCTTCCTTTTGGAAAGCAACAGGAACTCTTGAACTTTCTTTCGACGACAAATCCAGAAGAGCTGTCCGGAAGCCGCCCGAACACTTGTTCATTGCAGACGGCGTAGTTTGATTTCTAATGAAAAAGTCGGCTTCTGTTAGCCGACAACGGCGTTTACGAGCACAGATCGACCTTCCTAACGCACCCGGCGTTCTACCCCATTTACCAGTTCCTGCTCGGGATCTTCGGCGCCGTGCTTTACAGGCATGGCGCAGGGCGCGGTAACCGGGTGTACTGCCTTCGGGTGCAGCCGGTCACTCGGCGGAAGGCCTTACCGAAGGCGAGGAACTGAGCTTGCAGGTGCCGGGCGTCCATTCGCCGTGTCCACCGGTAGCAATGTCTTGCCACCTCCACGAGCCACCCTAAATTCAAAGCCTGAAGAGAGTCTGGTACCCGAAAGTCATCTGACAGAAGCACTGAGAAAGATCGGCTTCACCATTGCTTCAATCCTGCCAGCCATCTCCTCAGCAGGAATGCGAGCGGGTGTCTGAACCCAACTGCGCGCGGCACCGAAGATGGCCCACGCGGCCGTGGTCGCTAGCAGCTCACAATCGACGCCGGGCGCCATCGCATGATCAGCGGCACCCTTCCGGAACATGTCTTCGACGACACGGATGATGGAACCTTCGAGGGGCATCTTCGCCAACTGGCCGGGGCAGCTTGTGGTCTCGGCGAGATAATCGCACACCCCAAGCGCAATGGCTCGCAATGCACCATCGCAGTCTGTGAAGGAAAGACCGCGGCGGGCAATCAACTCGCCGAAGCGCGCGGCGGTCATCGCTTGCAGCAGAGCGTTCTTGTCGGGGTAATGAAGGTAGAATGTTGCCCGGTTTAGAGTGGCCTCGTCGGCGATCTCCTGAATGGAAATATCGTCAAAGCTCTTGTGAATCAGCAGTTTGGCCAAAGCCTCCATCAACATATGGCGGCTACGCACGATGCGCGGATCCGTGGTCTCGGCCGTGCTGTCGGTTTGGAGACTCTTCGGCATTGGACTTCTCAGTATATCTCCTCTCACAGCAATAGATGCTTAAACGACATTCGTCGATTTATTTTGAATCTACATATGTTGCTTACACATCAATTGATGCACAGGAGAACTTACCATTATGCCCAAGCTTCTTCACATCGATTCGAGCCCACTTTACGGTCGATCCGTCTCGCGCCAGCTTACGGGTGCGTTCGTTGCCCAATGGGAGTCTTCCCACCCCGATCGAACGGTCGTTTATCGCGACCTTAACACAACGCCAATCCCGCCGATCAACGCCGAATGGGTGGCGGCTGTCTATACCCAGGAAGAGGCGCGCACTCCACAGCAGAAGGAGTTGCTTTCGCTTTCGGATTCCTTGCTCGCCGAACTCGAGCAGGCCGATGAATACGTCTTCGGCGTGCCGATGCACAACTTCGGAGTGCCCTCCGTGCTCAAGCTCTGGATCGACCAGATTGTGCGTGTTGGCAGGACCTTTTCCTATGCGGACGGAAGGCCAAAGGGCCTGATCATTGGCAAGAAGGCAACTTTCATCATTGCGACCGGCGGTATTTACGACGCCCAAACGCAAATGGCATCGTTCAACTTTGTGGAGCCGTATTTGCGGTCGCTGTTTGGCTTCCTAGGGCTGACGGATGTGACCTTTCTCACCGCAGGTGGAACCATGGCGTTAAACCATGGGCAGGACCGCGATGCGTTTCTTGCTCCTCACCTCCAAGCCGTCGAGACGCAGGCGCGAAGCCTCCAGGGAGCTAGCGTATGAGGATTGCTTCGATTGTTGCGCGCTATCTGTTGGGGCTGATATTTACCGTCATTGGGCTGAACGGGTTTCTTCATTTTATCCCCCAGCCGCCCCCGGCGAATCCACTGACAATCCAGTTCCTGGTTGCCGTCAGCGCCTCGCATTTTGCCGCATTCTTCTTCGCGGTGCAGGTCCTTGGTGGGCTGCTGCTGCTCTCCGGCTTTTTCGTGCCACTTGCGCTGACCCTACTCGCGGCGGAGCTTTACAACATCCTCGCGTTCCACATAACCCTCGCGCCGAGCACCGCCGCTCCCGCAATTGTGGCCTGCGTGCTGTGGGTCCTGGTGTTCCTTCCGTACCGCGAAAGCTTCAAGGGGATCTTCAGCGTGAAGCCTGCGACGCAAAGCCCCCGCTGAGCGGTGCAGAGAAAGATGCGCACGGTGAGGCGAGCAAAAGGAGCCAAATATGACAGACGTTGCTGTTCAACGTGAGATCTCGAGGATCGACGCATCGCCAATCGGTCGTGGCCTTTCGGAGTCGCAACGCGATCGCCAACGCATTCCTTTCGGTACCCGGGCCTTTACTGGACGAAAGTTTTCCTGTGCCGGCATTCTTACTCGACACGTTTGAAAGGGCTGGCCCGAAGATACCACCTCGAACCGTCGAAAGTGCTGGAAGAGAAAAAACGAGGCGGCTGAAAGCAGCAAAATACAATATTTCGCTAGGCCCAAACGACTAAGTAGTAAAGACGAGGTGAACATGACAATAGGAAAGCAAATCACCAGGCCCACGCCATACGCGAGTTCCGACGACTTCCGCCAAGTGTTTGACGAACACATGAACAGCCTCTACCTGCTCGCGTTCCTGCTAACCGCAGATCAGGACAAGGCGGAGCTGTGCTTTGTCTCCGGGTTGGAGGACGCAGTCGAAGGCAACCCGGTTTTCAAGCAGTGGGCTCAGTCCTGGGCGCGACGGTCGGTGATCCGAAACGCCGCGCGGGTTCTCAGCCCACGGCCAGAAGGCGGAAATGGCGGTAGTCAATCGAGTTCTGATCCGGTCAACAACCATGGCAGGGTGTTACCATTCGCGCCCCCACCCGAGATTGCCTCGGTTCTTCGACTCGAACCGTTCGAGCGTTTTGTCTACGTAATAACCGCCCTTGAACGCTACTCGGATCAAGACTGTGCGGCTCTTTTGGGCTGCATGCGGCGGGACGTGCTTGCCGCACGCACGCACGCTCTTCAGCAACTTGCAAGCGAGGCCGCAACGCACTACGGGCAACAGCCAACTGCCCGTGAGGAAAATCCGGCACCGGGCGAGCGCCGCAATTCCGCACTTCAGTTGTTAACTACTCCCAGGTTGGCGACTTGCTCGTAACTTGGCAATGATTCCCGACCACAATACCGTATAAGGATGTAACGGCAGACAGTGTGAGGTTAAAGATTAGCATTGGCGCTTTCTCCGTATAGCCGACAATGTCGGCTGCCCGACCGCAGCCGACGCTCAGGCCCACATTAAACCAAGTAATACAAAGTCTGCTGGTCTCGTCCAGCAGACTCCTTCTGCATGCAATGGTCGCAGGGATTATCTTCCAGGAGTTCATAAACGTGGCGAACCGCTTTGAGAGTGGCAGAAAATTTTTCTGCTTCCTCCGGAAAGACACGATCGGCCGGCAGCCAATCGTGAAAGCGTAGGTTCGCCATGGCTTTCGCGAAATCTGGACGAACGCCGCACAGCAATACCGTCACTTCACGCGCCTTCATGTCGTGCAGAAAATGATCGAAGCGTTCGAGCGAAACCATATCGGGATTGCGCGTGCGCTTAATGCGTAACACGACGTAGCGGATGTCTTCGTCCTCGGTGCGGCGCTTCAGGTGATCGAAACAACGGTCGAGCTCGGGAGCGGCGCCGAAGAACAACTCGCCTTCCAGATCGTAAAGCAGCATCGCCGTGCAAGGTGGATCGTCCGCTAAGCGTTCGCGCACGACGCGGTCGCTGCTCACCACCAATTCATTCCAACGCAACAGCGCGGCGCGCGGAACAAACATCAGAATCGACAAGGCCACGCCAATCAGGATGGAAAATTCAACACTGATGAAGATCGCGGAGATGGCAGTGACCAAAACTAACGCGGCATCGTAGCGTGAGGCCCGCATGGCGTAGCTCAGGCGCTTCCAATCAACGAGACGGACGGCTGTGACCAGGAGGAGGCCTGCGAGAGCGGATTTTGGAATGTAGCGGGCAAAGGGGGCGAGTGCAACCACGACAAGTGCGACCGTTACTGCCGCGAACACTCCAGAAACGCGACTCACGGCTCCCGCCTGAAAATTAATTGCCGATCTGGTCAGCGAACCGGAGCCCGGTAAGCATTGGAAGAACCCGCCGGTAAGATTGGCCAGACCCTCAGCCAGACACTGCCGGTTATAGTCGAGCGACTGGCGCGTGGTATTGGCAATCGATTTTGCGATGGCCAACGCCTCCAGGAGTCCGAGAAAAGCAATCGCCAACGCACTTCCCGACAATTCCTTCACCCACCAGAACTGAATCTGAGGAATATGCGGCACCGGAAGATTGCGCGGGACGCTGCCTACGACAGAGATAATGGTCGTTCCATCAAGCGCTGGCTTAGACCAGCCGCAAGCGGCCGCCACCAGCGCCGCAACCATCAAGGCCATCAGCATGTCAAATTGCGGCAGACGGTATTTGCGCGCCAATTGTCTGAGCATGATGACGAGAACAATGGTTCCTACTCCGATGCCCAGGGCTCGTGGATTCACGCGGCCGCCACCAAGCGTAAGCCAAATGCGGTAAAGCACATGCTGCTGCCCCGTTCCGCGATCGCGCAAGCCCGTCAGATTGCCCAGTTGAGTTAGTCCCACCAAAGTGCCGGCCCCGGCCATGAAACCGATCACCACGGACTCCGAGATGTAGCGCGTGAGATCCCCAAGTTTGAAGATCGCGATCAGGATCTGGATGCAGCCAATCATGATTCCCAACAGAAACATGGCCTGGTAGGCCTCGAGCCGCGCGTCAGGATTGAAGAATCCGAGGGCGCTGAAAACCACGAGTGAAATGGCGTTTGTCGGACCGTTAATCAGGTGCGAGGACGAGCCAAAGATCGAGGCTACGAGGGTGACCACGATGGCGGAATACAATCCAAAGCGCGGGTCAACCCCTGCGATGAGCGCGTAAGCCATGGCTTGTGGCAAAGAGATAGCGGCGACGGTCACGCCGGCGAGAAGATCGTTGCGCGTTTTTCCCCAGGAGTAGTCGAACTTCATTCTGATTTACCTCGCCCTTTTTGCCTCACCCCTCGCTCGAGCGTCATAAATTGGGTCTGTACGACGACAGCCTGCTGGCCGACCGCATTGGTCCGTGCAATGGGTTTAGGGGAGGAAACAAATCGAAACGCCCGCTTAACTATGCGGTTTCCCAATTGCGCTGGTGCCTTCCACCTCAATCAGTTTTCCGGAACGAATGTCATAGACGAATCCGTAAACTGGCATCGACGTCGGCACCAACGGGTGGTTCCGAATGCGCTCTACATCGTCGATGACAGCTTGTGCCTGATCCTGGATCGTCAACCACTCGATGTATTCGCCGGCGCGCGAGCCCGGACCGCGGCCCACATCGTAAAAGCCGCTAGGCGTCAACTCGGCGCTCTCCAGACTTGAAGCCAGCAGCCCGTGCATTACTTCATTTGTGAAAAACTCCATTCCGCAGTCGGTGTGGTGGACGACAAAGAATTCGCGTGTGCCCAGCAGTTTGTAGCTAATCACGAGGGATCGGATGGCATCGTCGCTGGCCCGTCCACCGGCATTGCGGATCACGTGCGCGTCCCCTTCGGCTAGGCCGGCATATTTGGCAGGATCGAGCCGGGCATCCATGCAGGTGAGAATCGCGAAGTGGCGGGCTGGCGGCAAAGCCAGTTTGCCTTTGTCTGCGAAATTCGAAGCGTAGGTGCGGTTCGACACAAGCACTTCTGAAAGAATCTGACTCATCGGGAGTTTCCTCGTTTCGATCGATAGTTTGCCTTTTGTTTCCGAAGTCCCCGCGGTACAACCGCTCCAGTATATGCTATATTGTCGATCGACATAGTATGGATTGTGAACAAACTATGCAAGATCAAACGCTAAAAAGCTAATGGGGGTGCAACCGTGCCGAAATACGTCATCGAACGCGAGATCCCAGGAGCGGGTCGCTTGACCGCGCAGCAGCTCAAAGTGATTTCGCAGGCTTCATGCGGAATTGTGCAGACGCTCGGCTCGCAGATCCAGTGGGTGCAGAGCTTTGTGGCCGACGACAAGATGTACTGCGTATACATTGCGCAAAACCAAGAAATTCTCCGGGAACATGCCCGCCGTGGACAGTTTCCCGCGAACCGGATTGCTGAAGTCAAAGCAGTGATCGACCCGACGACGGCGGAACCGTCCGCCGCACGGTAAGCGGGATCAACTCCACTGGAGAGAGAGACTGAATGCATGAATGCACCGCGCGTGTTGTTGGTTAATTCTGATTTTGGCTGCTCCGGCTTTTGCGACCGATGGCCGTTTCTCGACTGGCATCAAGCAACTGGGTCAGGGGAGGTGCCGGGGTTGCGTTTCCGCAGGATAGTCTCGCTGCGGCGGTCAATCCGGCAGGAATGGTTTTTGCCGGAGATCGCTTCGATCTGGGAATGACATTTTTCCGCCCGATTCGCAGTGCGTCCATTACGGACAGCACCTTGCCGATCAATGGTCCTTACGATGCCAGCCGCCACAAGAATTATTTCATCCCCGAGTTGGGCGTAAACCATCTGGTGAATCCGCGACTGTCGGGTGGGGTCTCTATTTTTGGAAATGGGGATGAATACCTCCTGTACTACCGCGATCCCATTGCTCGGCAGCACACGGGCCGGGGTCGACTTGGAACCACTGTTCGTCTCGCCGACCGTGGCTTATAAAGTAACCGAGCACGAGGCCATCGGCGCTTCGCTGCACATCGGCTGGCAGAGATTCTCAGCGACTGGTCTCTAGAATTTTACGGCCCCGGGCTTCTCGATTGCTCCGAGCAACCTTGCGAATCTTGGCTATGATGCGGCTTACGGTGCAGGGTTTCGACTGGGGCGGATCGGAGAGTTCGGTAAGTTTCTAAAGGTCGGTGCGACATTCGAAAGCCGCACGTACATGCAGAAATTCGACAAATATAGTGGTTTGTTTGCTGAGCGGGGCGGTTTCGATATTCCGGCGAGCGCAGCCGGAGGCGTGGCCTTGAAATTGACAGGAAAGGTGAAAGAGCCCTTCGACGTCGGGTACTAAGTGAAAGGTAACGTCATTCACGTGTTTTCTGGTTACGATGTCAGGAGTTGTGCAGCGGTTCACCGCTGCGATGAGGACTACCCAGAACGCCCTGTTTTAGCCGCTAGAGGGCTCCACAGCTCGGCAAGCATTCGACAAACTATACGCGCCGCGCCCTTATCAACGGCCAACTAACAACGCCCCTACGGTTTAAACTCCCACAGATCGTTGAGCAAATCGTCCGTCCCGTTCGAGTCATAACCGCCCCCGCCAAACAGCCAGAAATTCCCCGACGAGTCAGTCCAGCTAATCGCATCCCACCGCGCTCCCGGAATATTCCCCGGCGCCGCCATTCCGCGCGTCCCATACACGCCTTTTTGGTTGACCACGTTCGATCCGCCCATCCACGCCCACTCATTTACGCCCGGACTATACCGCCAAAGGTCGTTTAGCGGATTATCGTTGCCTTCCGAGTCCTCTCCATATCCGCCAAAGATCCACGCATTCCCAAAGTCATCCATCCATTGCACCGTCAAAATGCGTCCGCCCGGAATATTGTTGGGCCCAGGCGTTCCCAGAGTTCCGTAATATGGGTTGGAGCAGCACTGCGTCGGCGGAACGCCGTCAATCCACGTCCACTCGCCGCCAGAGTACCGCCACAAAATGTTGCTCCCTCCAGCAAACATCCAGAAGGCTCCCGCGGCGTCCGTCCACGTTGCCGCCTCCGCAGTATATGGAGGCATATTGCCGGCCGCCGGCTTGCCCTCCGTACCATACACGCCCGCCTGGTTCACCTCATTCGTTCCGCCCACCCACGTCCACTCCCCATTCGTCGGAGTAAACTCCCACAGGTCGTTACCGTAAGTGTTCGATCCACTGCCGCACTGCGCGCAATAAACTTCGCCGCCAAACAGCCAGAGATTTCCGTGCGCATCGGCCCATGTCTGTCCATCGAATCGCGAACTCGGAACATTCCCCGGATCCGGCGTCCCCTCCGTACCATACACCGCCGACTGGTCGATCACATTCGCGCCGCTCACCCATGTCCACTCGCCCGTGCTCGGCTCGTACTCCCAAAGATCGTTGAGTAAGTCGCTTTTTCCATTCGAGTCGTAACCCGTGCCCCCAAACAGCCAGAAATTTCCGTACGAATCCGTCCAACTCATCGCATACTGTCGCGCCCCCGGAATGTTGCCCGGGTCCGCCAACCCTTGCGTTCCGTACACGCCCTTCTGGTTGATCACGTTCGATCCGCCCATCCACGTCCATTGGCCCAGGCTCGGGTTGAATTCCCACAGGTCGTTGAGATATCCAATGTTTGCCGTGGCAAAACCGCCGCCACCAAACAGCCACAGATTTCCTGAAAGATCGGTCCACGTAACCGATCCCTCTCGCGCCCCCGGAACATTCCCTGCCGCCGGAGTACTCAGCGTGCCGTACGTCGCCAACTGGTTGACCGTATTCGATCCGTTCACCCAAGTCCATTCATTGACCACTCCCGCCGCACAACTGATCTGAACCGTCGTGACATTTGCGTTCCCCACCGTTCCGCCGCCATTCGCAATCGTGCAAGTCTGCGTCGGATTTGTCGGCTCCGTAAGCACCGTGACTTTATAAGTAGCACCGCTCGCCACCGGCGTCGCAAAAGTGAAACTTCCATCGCCCGTCGGCGAGAGGTTGTCGCCGCCATTGTCCTGCAACACCAGTCCCGATCCCGTCACCCCAAGGATCGACCCGCCAATCGTGTAAGCTGGCACGGCCGCGCAAGTCACCACAACCGTGGTGACATTCATGCTGCCCACTGTCCCGCTGGCATTGCTTACCGTGCAACTCTGCGTAGGGCTCGAAGGCTGCGTCAACACCGTCACGCTATAGCCCGATCCCGCGGCAATCGCCGTCGAAAAAGTAAAACTACCGTTGCCCGTAATCGTGAGATTGTTGCTGAGATCGTCCTGCAACACCATCCCCGATCCCGTGAGACCAGTGACCGTCCCGCCAATCGTAAACGTCCCATTCCCCGCGCCGCACGTGACCACCACCCCAGTGACATTGTTTTTGCCGACGTTCCCGCTGCCGTTATTCACAAAGCAGGTCTGCCCCGAAGGCTGCGTCAGCACCGTCACCGCATAAGCCGAGCCACTCGCGAGCGGAGTCACAAAAGTAAAGCTTCCATTCCCGCTGACCGACAGATTGTCTCCGCCGTTGTCCTGCAACACCGCTGTCCCCGTAAGCCCGGAGACCGTCCCGCCAATCGTAAAATTAGTGGTCGTGCAGGTGATCTGAACCGTAGTAACGTCGGCCATCGCCGTCCCACTCCCATTCGCCACCACGCATGTCTGCGCTACCGGATTATTAGGATCTACAGTAACTGTCACGCTATAAGTGGCGCCGCTAGCGACTGCCGTAGGAAACGTAAAGCTTCCATTATCCGCGACCGGCATCTCGGCGCCGCCATTGTCTTGCAGTTCAAGGCCGTTAAAGCCAAACAGGTGGCTGGGCAGCCCCGACACCGTGCCCCCAATCGTGAAGCCCGCAGGAGTGGTCTTGGCAGTGGTGCCGCCGCAAGCCGAAAAAGAGAGCGCCACCGCTATCATTGCCGCCACCATGAACCCGCGTAACTTCATGACCGGTCCTCCACGAATACTCCACCAATAGAGGTGTCCTTTTGCCGACACTTATTAATGATGATTAACGTGGAGAATATCCCGATCTTTAGTTCTTCCGAAAGTTACTGCCGTAACGGCGTTGAGCTAGGAGGACTTACTTTCACTCGGGTGCGGGGATGTTTGGCGGTTCTGGTTGGATGGCCAGTAAAATCGGAACCATTCGGTGGTTGACGACTGCGAGAAGTGCCAGAAGCGTGCGCTTGAATACCTGCATGGTCGAAGTCTCCAAAGCTGTCTTCCGGCCAGATGCTGGACTGCAACTCCTTGCGAGTGACCAGGTCTCCCCGGTGCTCCAGAAGAATTTGCAGTACTTTGCAGGGTTGGTCCGGCAGTTTGATACGGCTTCCGGACTTGCGCACCTCTCCGGAGGGAAGAACGGCTTCAAACGCCCCAAAGCGTACCGTCCGCTTCCCTTTCCTATCGACGCTGTCGAGGCCAATTGGTTTGTCAAATTGGGTGGAGACCAATATCGGTCTCATAAACGGTTCAGGGTGTTTTGTGCTTGGTTTTGGCGATAGAAGCGCGATTTTGGCACCGAGTTGATCGCGCCCAACCGGGAGAACCGCAGTAAGACCGAGGATGGGCGCAAGCTGCGACGCTACAAGCGACGTTGGTGAGAATCATGCTCGGTGCAATGCTCTTACCAATAGAGTGCAGCGCCTAAACCCCTGACAGTACAGAGACAAGAGAGCACCGCTCTCGTTCAAAGGTGTCCACAGTCGGACCGTGATGTCCGTAGGCGAACAGGCAGCTATGGGTCGGTCTGGGTTTACGAGGCCGGTTGTACGGTCTCCCGCATGTCTCCGCCGTGTCTCCTGCTCCGATATCAACTGTGTATCCAAAAGCTAGCTGTTGTGAATTGAGATCGTTGGCCCTGATCCCGTATACCTTCCGACGTTAGGCGATTTTGCGAACGCGGTCGATCGCCTAATTTGCCAGAAAGGAACGAACATGAAGGTTACGGCATGGAAGAAAACGACTTTTGCGGGCCTCCTGTCAGTCGCCGTTCTGTCCAGCAGTGCCGCAGTTCAAGACACGCCCGAGGAACCCAAGCGGGAAGTGCACTTGGTAACCGCTTCCACGCCCCGCGAGCGCCAGATCCAACTGGCCTTGAGCGCGGCCCCCACCGAGGTATCGAGCAAGGCTGCAGTTTATATTTTGGGGTCCAAAGGCTACGAGAGAGTTCGCGAAGGCACCAACGGCTTCAGTTGTTTGATTGAGCGGTCATTCAGAGGGACAACCCAAACTTCGTCAGCGCCGGCCTGCTTCGACGCAGAGGGGAGCCGAACCATTATGGTTGCCTACCTGCGCCGGGAAGAACTACGGGCAGAGGACAAGTCCGAGGAGGAGATCAAGGATGACATCGCGAAGGGATATAAGGATGGCCGCTTCAAAGTGCCCGGCCCGGGTTTCCTTTACATGATGTCGAACGAAAACTATGTTTATGACTCCGAGTCCAAGGAAAGCCGTTTCGTGCTCCCGCACCTGATGTTCTATGCGCCTTATAAGACCGCGAAAGACGTGGGATACGAATCGGTTTCGCCCACAATGGTGCCTTATCTAACGGGGAGCGGCGTGGGGCCGGAATCATTGCTGGTAGTAGCGGCGGAAAAGCCGAAGCAGGATGGCTCCTCTGGCGATTCCCACAAGCACTAAGGCAGGCTTTGGGAGAGATCTTGCGAAATGTCGGGCGCCATCTCAGCTGATACAACTGAGCTCGATAGCATCGCCACCGCGGCCAGTTCGTAGAATTACGAACGATAAACGCGCTCCTCGTCACCGACTTCAGGATTGTCGGCAAACCTCACCTTACAGGATTACGGAAGAGTCGCCCCGCCATCTGGGAGTAGCGAAGCGAATAAGCTCAGGTATCAAAATCGAGGCCTGGGGCACGATAATGTGTGCCCTGACCACTAAGTTCGCCGTGAAGAAATCAGTCTTGTGAATTAGGCGCCAGCAGGAGGATCTTCCCAATGCCGCCTTTCTCCCCTAGCACATGTGCTTCAGCCGCATCACGCAACGGCATCCGGCGACCAATAGGCAGAACGAACCTGCCATCGCGCACGTCATCGGCAAACTCGCGCACCTTGGATGGATCAGGCTGCGCACGCACGCGCGTAATCTTCACTGTCGGATTCTTAGCCGCCGCACTTTCCGGCAACTCAGCGGAGTAGCCAAAGGAGCCGCTCTGCTTTACCTTCGCGATCAGCTTCGCTGCAACGTCACCGCCGACGGTGTCCGCAATTGCATCCACTAAGCGGAAGTTCTCAATCGCATTATCGTCATCAATCGCTAGCACCTCAGAGACCCCGAGGGAGCGCGCGTCATCCAACTCTTTCCCGCGAACACCTGCAATCACCTGCGCGCCTATCTTCTTCGCCGTATGCACCGCCGCGCGCCCAACACTGCCGAGCGCTCCCGTTATCAGAACAACCTGTCCCTTTTTCACGTTTGTCGCAAGGCGCACAAGCTGGTCTCCCGTGAGGGAAATCAACGGGATCGCGGCCGCGTTCGCCAAGTCCACACCATCCGGCAGATGGGTTACGTCCGAATCGTCCACTGCCACCAATTCGGCATAGGTCGCGTTGGATAGAGCAAGAACGCGGTCGCCGGCCTTGAAGTGCTTCACATTTGCGCCCACCCCCCGTACGATGCCACTCACATCGCGGCCCAGAATTGCCGGAAACGACAACGGAGAATCCTTCTGGCGCATCCCGGAACGCAGTTTCCAGTCGATCGGATTGACGCTCGCAGCGGCTGCCGCGATCAGTACCGTACTCCCGCTAATCTGCGGTTCGGGAACGTGGTCTTCAAATTTCAGCCTCTCGGGACCGCCGTACTCACGCAGCACCACTGCCCTCATCACGTATCTCCCAGAGCTCCAAGTATATTCAGCCTCAAAATCAGATGCACGGGAGCCGACTCGCGTCTCAACGGGATAAATTGCGGCTTGCCCGTTATCGTCCCACAGCTACACGTGACGATGTTCGTGGACCTGCTAGCTCCCTCCTCCGATCCTCACATCAGGGTCACAGCACGTTGCTGCAACTCTGCTACTCGTTAAGAAAATCACTCAACCAGTTGTTGCAGAGTCGCTTTGCCCTTCGCCAGACTCGCTTCTGATTCCTGGCGATCTCGATTCCACGCGTTGTCAACAATCACACTCCGAAGATCTCGAACACTTACAAGCTGCAACCAAAAGTCCAAATAAGTTGCTTGGTGATCGAATCGCGAGGGCGGTATAAGAGTACCTTCTACGAAACGTGAGCCGCGCGTATAGACGACGATTGCCTTTTCCAGGTTCAAGAGAGGGCCGTACTGTTTGCCATCGTAGGTAAATAGATAGTTTCGCTGCGCTACAAGATCGATCAATTGTTTGGGCTTGTAAGGCAGGCCGAAGGTTCCACATTGGAGTTCCTAAGACGATGCGATCTGCATTCTGAAATCGTCGGATCAACAATTGAATACGCTCCCATATGTTGGACTCCGCTTCAATCATCGTTTCGTGCTTGACTGCTTTGTACTTCGCTCCAATGGCCTCGTAGTCGAACTCCGGTAGCCGTTCATGCCAGACGTTCAACGTATCCACAACGATCGAGTTGTTGTCGGCCTTGCACGCCTCGATGAACGATTTGGTAAGGGTGATCGAGTCGGAAGATTCGCCTCTTGGTGACGACTGAATTTCGAGAAGTTTCACTTGGTCTCTCCGGCTATGGGCACTCCTTGCGGAGTCCGAGCTACTTTGACACCGCACGTGCTGCGCTCTCAATTACATCTGCAACCTCCTTCGGATGTGAGACGTAGACTGCGTGGCTGGCACCGGCGACTTCGACCGTGTGGCTCTTTGCCCGCTTGGCGTACCAACGTTCCAGGTCGGGGCTGATGGTTCGATCGCTTCCCGCCACTACCATCCAGCTAGGTTTGGTTCTCCAGGCCGCGGTGTTGATCGTCACTGAGAAATTGTCCGCAAAGTTGAGCACCTGCGAGCGCGCCATGAATGCGGCTTGGTCGTCGGGAAGGTCAGCTGCGAACAATTCATGAAATTGCGCCGGCTCGATATATGTGAAACCGTCGGGCGTTTTCTTTATGGCACCTGATTTGGCGAGGTCGCTCGGAAAGCGCTTTCCGTCGTCCGACTCTTTCTCGCCGACATCTGGCATGTGGGCCGCGATATATACCAAGCCGACCACCGATTGATCCGTGCCCGCTTCGGTAATTACTGCTCCCCCGTAGCTATGACCGACAAGGATGGAGGGCCCGTCTTGTTGAGCCAGGACGCGCTTTGTGGCAGCCACATCGTCGTTAAAAGACGTTTCCGGCTCTTGGACGATGCTGGCGTTGTAGCCATCCTTGACAAGAATGTCGTAGACGGCTTTCCAGCCAGAACCATCCGCCCAGGCGCCGTGAACCAGAACTATATTGCTAACGTGATGGTCCTCATTATTGTTTTGCGCTGAGAGGGCGCCGCAGGTCAACAGCAATAATGCAATGCAAAGGGACTGAGACATTCGCCGTGCTACTCGTCCAGCATTCATTGAATTAATCATTTTGTCGCTCCTTTTGGGAATTGCTTGGGATATCGGTAAGGCATCATCGGCAGAATCAGCAACCAACGATTCTCTCCGGTCAGGTTTGGTCTCCGGCGATGATGGCTTTGTCGTTGGCCGACTTCTCTTCCTCTTTCATGGCTGTCTTGAAGCCGCGGATGCCCTCCCCGATGCCTTTGCCAAGTTCGGGAAGTTTCTTGGGGCCAAACACGAGCAGGGAGATTCCGAGGATGACCAGCAGATGCGTAGGTTGAAACAGGCCTTCAAACATAAGTCCTCCTTAAACTGGGTAAAGAGTTCAATCGAGCTCGAAACCACTTGTATTCAAAACAGGCGCCGCAACCAGTAACTAATACTCAGCCGCAGCCTCAGAGCGTCAGATAGACGATTTGGAGCCACTGCTCGCTGTTGATGATGCCATTGCCCCATACGGGGTCGAGATCGGCGAACGGCTTTTCCCCGACGGCTTCCTGGGCGGATTTTCCCGCGGACTTCAATTTCTCAACGCGGTCGCGCGTAGAGACCAGCATGTCCCGGAATTTGGTGAGGTCACCTTTATTGCCGAGGGGGCCGTGCCCCGCAACAATCTTGGTGTCATCGTCGGCGAGCGAGAGAATTTTGTCGGCAGCGGCAATCACGCCGCTGATTTTCCCGCCCGTACCGGGGTCGATGTAGGGATACATCCCGTTGAAAAACAAGTCGGCCATCTGAATCACGTTCGCATTTTGAAAATGAACGTAGATGTCCGTGTCCGTATGCGCGGCAGCAACGTGTTTCAGTGTGACGGTCTCCGCGTTGGCTTCTAACGTGTAACTGTCGGCGAAGGTCTGCTGTGGTAAGGCCTCCGCCGGCGAGGGGTCGAAATGCAAGCCGGCAAGTACGCCATTGGGTCCTCTATATAACACCGGGAGATCGTGCGGCTCTGACATGCGCTTCTTAGTATTTTGGTGGGCAAGGACCGTGGCTCCTGCGGCGTGAAGATGCGCGTTGTTATCCGTATGGTCGAAGTGCCAGTGGCTGTCAATGAGGTATTTCACCGGAGCATTGCCCAGGCCATCGAGAGCCTCTTTGAGTCTGGGCCAGGCAGGCGCAACGAAACTATCCACCACGAATTTGCCGTCCGGGCCGTTAAGGACTACCACCGCTCCGCCGGGGCCGTCGAACATAGTGATATTGTCAGCAAGCTTTTGCGTTTCCATTGGAAAGGTGTTGAACCAGGCACGCATATACGCGAGCAGGTCGGCTGGGGAAGGCGATTGTTGTGCGTAGCCCGCTGCGGAAGCGTGGAGCAACGTCCGAGGAAATAGGTTCGCCAGAAACGCGCTGCCGGCTAGCGTGACTGAACCTCGCAAGATGTCGCGGCGTGAGGTTTGCTTCTGCAAGAAATCGAATTTCATATCTTTCTCCTTTTCCGTGCCATTGGGCCACCACCTTGGCACACCTGATTGGAGGCTTCTGGCCGTAATTAGAGACATTGTTTGTTGTATTGCCTGTGATAAGACATGCAAATAAGATAAGGAAATGGAACTTCGTCAAATTCGCTCCTTTCTCTCTATCGCCGAGACTCTGCACTTCGGGCGTACAGCGGAGGTGATTCATCTCAGCCAACCCGCTTTAAGCCTTCAGATAAAGGCTCTTGAGGAGGAGGTCGGAGTGCGGCTCTTCGAACGGAACCGACGCAAGACAACGCTGACCGCGGCCGGCCTCGCTTTTCGTGATGATGCAGCTGCAGCGCTGTCGCAAGTGGAGCAAGCGGTGCGCAGGGCGAGGCTGGCTGCCAATGGGAAACTCGGACTATTGCGGATCGGCTTCATCTCCACTGCGGGACGTGAGCTTGTGGCCGATATCGTTCGTCAGTTTAGAGAGTTAAATTCCGAAGTAGAGTTCTCTTTGCACAATATTCTCACGGCGGAGCAGGTACGGATGCTGGAGACCGGGTCGCTCGACATTGGATTTCTTCGTCTCCCGATTGGTGGACAGTCGGCGCTCGACGTTATCACAGTGCATCGCGAACCCTTCGTAATCGTCGTACCCTCGTCGCATAAACTCGCAAAAAGGAAGAGGGTGCGCCTACGGGAAGTCTCCGGCGAGAACTTCGTGATGTATGAGCGTACCTGGGCCCCTGGATTCCACGATTTGATGTTCGGGATCCTTCGCGATGCCGGGATTGTTCCCAATGTCACTCAGACCGCAGGAGAGGTCCCAACGCTGATCTCACTAGTCCATTCGCGTATGGGTATCACCATTGCGCCGTTATCGGTGGTCGAACATAGTGCCGCTTCGGTAGTGGCCTGTAACATCCTGGACCGGATACCGATGTCTGAAATTGGTATGGCCGTTCGCAAAGGAAATCGAGCTCCGGTCGTTGACAACTTCAGATCTTTCGCTCTGAAAACCTTAGGTCATTCAAGAAACGCTTTGTCTACCAACCGGAGTTGACTCAGTGCCACCTTCAGATAAGAGTTTATGCTGCCAAACAATTGCCGGGAACTGCCAGCCTCCTCGCAGTCCGCGGCCTTGTCCTTCCGGGAATGCGGAACTGCACCCAGAATCAAAGAACCTCAAAGATGCTATAAAACGGGCCATCGGCCCGTCGGTGGCCGGTTCCCACCGCGATGATACGGTTTATCCAATCGTACTTCGGGGCGCTGGTCTCAAACAGAGGATTCATGCGGAAATAATAGCTCCGCGGGTCGACAGCTTCGCCCTTATCCAGCTTTTCCATCACGCCGGGGCCGCCTGCGCGCAAGCACTGATATGTCATCACGATCAACGCGTCATCGGTCGTCTTCAGTACAAGACGAACATCCAGTTTGATGCAGGAGTCGGTGCGAACCGCCTGCCAGTCGTTGCCGCTCACAACTTCGCCCGATAGACGTTCGCCCTCAAATGAGCCTCCGTGGATTATGCCGATGCGACGGAAGGTATTGGGCGTTTGACCGACGACCAGCAGTGGCGGCACCCGCTCGCGCAACACGAACAATGGCCTTGTCTGGATTCCCTTGAGGGATTCTGGCAAGCCTTCATTCAGGGTAGTTGGCACGACGTTCTCCTTGTCGAAACTTCGAATTGGTAGTTTCCTGCGCTCATCGCATCCATCGAACTCGCTCATCGCATCCATCGAACTAACGAGAAGACAAGTGGTTCGTATTTGCAGATTCCCCGACTACAAGAATGCCACCAACTCCTTCGCCAGCGCTTCGGGCTGCTCTTCCGGAACAAAGTGGCCTGAGTCGGCAATTACGATGGAAGTCATGCTCTTAAAGTAAGGCTGTAGCGCTTCTCCCATGTTCGGAATTGAGTATTGGCCGCCGACTGCGAGAAGCCGTATGGGAAGTCTGCTCTTGAACTCCTTTTTGTTGAATTCCACGTCTTCGACAATCTGGCGGCAATAGTCGAACGCGGCATCCATTCGCCCCTCTCGGGCGTATGCCCGCACATAGGCGGCCACGTCACGCGGCGGAATCGCGCCCGGAGTGTGCACTTTATTCTTGAACCACCGCCCGACGTAGATGTCCTCCTTTCCCTTTGTTAGCTCGGCGGGTAAGTCGGGGAGCATTTGGAAAATGAAGTTCCACTTCCTCTTGTAGGCGGAGAGTTGAATGTCGTTGGTTAAAGTAACTCCTGGAATTCCTGCATCGATGAGAGTCAACGACCTGAAATCACCGGGAAAGAGGAGCGCCCAGCTGTAGGCGCACCATGCGCCGAAATCGTGAGCAACGACGTGCAATGGCGTGCCCAGACTCGCTGCGAATTCATGAAGAACCCTTCCAACATTTTCCGTCGTTGCCGGCGCTGCAAGGACTCCCGAGTCACCAAAACTCGGCAGGTCGGCGGGTATACATTGGAATTTGTGAGCTAACAGAGGAACCAGTCTGTTCCAGGACAAGCGCGTTTGCGGAAAGCCTGAAATCAACAAAATTCCATCCCCCGCGCCGACGCGGTCGAATGCAATCTTCTTTGCTTCGCTCGCTGCATCCAACGCGGGCGTCGACGATCTAAGCGTCATGCCTTGCTGGCCGGCCGGGCTTAGATCGACGAGCGTGGAAGCATTGATCGAGTTGCGCCCGACGCCTACGCTCAACGTACTGACGAGTGCAATTCCTCGTTTTAGGAGCTCACGTCGCTGCTGGAAGGTGCCGGTCGCGATATACTCACTCTGGCTCGATTTGTCGTTGCTTTTCGAAAGGGCCATTGCGTTCCCTCCATTTCTTTCAACCAGCGCTCAGGTCAGGACCACGATCTTCCCGCCGGCCCTGTTCTCCTCCATCGAACGATGTGCCTCCGCGATTTGGTCGAGCTGAAAAGTTTTCCCGATTTGCACATGCAGGGTGCCCGCCGCGACTTGCTCAATGAGCTCTTGAAGGGGCGTACGCATAAAGTCTTCTGATTCTCCGGCATAGACGGTCAGGCAAACGGCAGTAGGGATCGCATCCATCGGCGCGAATTCATCAAATGACCATTTGTTTCCGACTATTCCGGTCATGCAAACGATGCCCCCCCTGCTTGGCACAGTGCAATGAGTCCTTGAGCGTCGTGGTGCCTACAAGCTCAAGCACCTTGTCGAAACCTCCTGGGCAAAGTTCCTTGACCTGTTCAGCAATGGAACCGGTATCAATGAACACTTGGTCAGCACCGCTCGCCCGCAAGAGGACGGCGCGCTCGGGGTTGCGAGTTGTAGAGGCGACGGACGCCTCCTGGTTCTTTGCGATCGCCGCGGCGGCCAAACCGACGGAAGTTGTACCGCCGCGGATGAGCAAGCGCTCTCGCTTTTCGAGACGCAGCGACTTGAACAGCGAACCCCACGCGGTCTGAAGCACCTCCGGTAACGCGCCGAGGGTTTCCCAGGGGAGTTCGGTTTTGATCGCTTGTACCTGGACGACGGGTACGCAAGTGTACTCGGCATAGCTGCCATCAAAATCCCGACCCAAACCACCCATGGCAGCCGCCACTTTGTCGCCCTTGCGGAATTGGTTCCCCGGCGCGCTCTCGACGAGGCCGACCGCTTCAATGCCCAGAACACGGGGGAACTTCACATTCGGCGAATGACCTTGCCGTGTGTTATTTGGGATCGACGTCGTGATCATCGAACCGGGTACCGTGAACACGGCGATGTATGACAAGGGCGAAAAAGAAGATTTGAGCGAGTTCAAGCAGACCGAGTATTGGGAGGCGGTGCAGAAGTTCCAGAAGTTCATCGTCACCGAAGCACGTAATAATGGCTTACCCCCTGAGCGTCTGGGCGAAGCCGTCCACGTGGCACTCAGCACGGCGAAACCGAAGGCACGCTACGCGGTCGTTCCGCAACGTTTCAAGAACTGGACTTTGCCGAGACTTCTTCCTGCGAGGATGGTCGACGCCGCGGTCGCGAAGCAGATGAAGCTCACAAAGCTGTAATCAGCCTCGAACGGGTGGGTTCTCACTTCTCGTGACAAGGAGAACCAATGGCAAAAACAGTGTTTCATCAGCAACGGGTCGCTACCGAGACTGATCAGTCCTGGTCTCCCAAGCATGCCTTCGCCGGCACTTGTCCGAGATAACGGATAGGATCGCTAAGGGACCGGAAGACGTGAAAAAATCAGTTAGGGCCGCAGATGAACTCCCATGAACGTGGATGACCAACGGTGTTTTCCATCGGCGTTCATCCGCGTTCATTGGGGCACCCACTGGACTCGCGCTGGAAGGACTACGAGATGCGGAAAGGGTTTACGAGAAAACCACA
>Ga0209624_10000477_pt1 | contig 35211 bp, 24 predicted proteins | sample JacPinW_OM2H0_O1_FD_188565 | JGI IMG/M metagenome (GOLD analysis project Ga0209624, IMG submission 188565) | Forest soil microbial communities from Algoma, Ontario, Canada - Jack Pine, Ontario site 1_JW_OM2H0_O1 (SPAdes) (version 2) | ecosystem: Environmental > Terrestrial > Soil > Boreal...
CACGTGATTTCCTTGTCGCATTGTCGTCGCTTTTCAGCTTCGACAGCAATTCCCGATAGACACGGTTCAGGTCGGCATCGGCTTGTCGGGCGTCCAAGTCAGCGCAGCGATTCATTTCTGATTGCGCCGTCGCCATTCTCCAGCAAGGATTTTCTGTGGACTGACCTGATCCAAACGTTGCAATAAGCAAGAAAGATGCTGCGAGGAAGGCGCGGTTCATGTTGTTAATTTTGACCTTCCGCACCAACTATTGTAAACAGGCGTTAGCACCAATTGACCCGGACGGGCCGAAGTTGGTGCCAACGCGATTTTGCAACAACTATCAAACTGGCCGATAATTTGGCCATGACCGACTCCAACCCCGACCCGCCCGAAACGCTGGCCGAAGCCGCCGTGAGGTTCAAGAAATTTCTGTCGGCTCAGCACTGGCCCCAGACAATTAGCTGGCTGATGCGCGACAAAGTGTTGGTAGACAGGCAAGGTCAGTTCTGGGTTCGTGAGCAAGGAACCGAGCCGTTTGAGCAGGCGAAGCTGCGATATTCCGAGGGCGTTCAGCGCAACCTTGGCGTAGCCCTTAGGGCGGTATGCGCTACAGCGACGGAAACTTTCGCGTCCGTGTTCGTTCCTACCGACGACCTCGACCGGCAGTATCACCTGATGGGGCGTGTCTTGAAGCTCTCCGTACCTACGTCAAGAAAGTCGGCTTTGACAGTTAGGAGTCCGCTCAGATGGTGGATTCTTGAGTTGCGAAACAAGAGGCACAGCAAAGCGCTGGAGCTGTGAAGCCCCGGTAGTTGGTGTAATTTGCGATATTACAACAATCGCTCAAACCCGGTCGTACCACTCCAAATCGCTGGGCAGGTCTTCGGCTGCGAACTCCAAGTGGATTACTCGACGCGGCTCAGGCTTTGAACAGGACGACGAAGCGTGAACCAAAAGAGGGCGCATCAGAATCGCCCCGCCTCGGGGAACGGTACAGACAACGCTTGGCCGCTCTCTCCAAGTTGCAACTTCCTCCGTCGAAAGACAACCGGCCTTGTGAGAGCCGGGAATAATCCGCAGCGGACCGTTGCTTTCGTGACTATCATCCAAGTGCAACCGGATGGCTACCATCTTAGCCATGACTGACGCCGGGGGTTGCACGCTGGGAACACCCGCCTTCACGGACCACGGGCCAAACGACGCCACCTCCCTACGCTCACGCACTGCTATCGTTTTGTCCTGATGCCACGTAACTTTCCAATTAGATTCTGGTGTCTTGTTAAACAGGATGCCCCGCACCGCAAAGCATTCCTTGCCGAGACAGGCAGTCACGAGTTGTTTAACTGGTTCGGAAGCTGCTAGTTCGCGGACGATTGGAACGTCCAATAGATTCCTTTGAGCATGTCGGGTATCGCCGAGGTCCGAGCAGAGATGTTCCACCATCTGTTCAGAAAGACATCGGGAAACAATTGCGAATCCGTCCTCTTCGACACCTTGCGCGATGCGATTGAACACTAGGTCAGCTTATCGCAACCGCATCGTTGACGAAAACAGGCGTTAGCACCAAGTTCGACTGTTCCGGTGCAAGCACAGGGTATACGAATACGGCCCATCCTGTGCCTTAATCCCGTGCTGCGGACTCGGAGGCCGCCAAGGATGGGGAACAGAAAACTCAAAGCAAACTATCGCCGCATCGTACTACGATTGCCCGACCTCGACCATTCCAAGATGGCCGTGCTCAACAGCCTCACGGCGCCCAGTTCGCGCCGCGTCTATGAATTCGCCATCAAGCAGTTCATCGCTTGGTACTGCTCCGAGCCCCGTCTCGCCTTCAATCGCATCGTCGTGGTTCGCTGCCTGTTTACAACAGTTGGTGCGGAAGGTCAAAATTAACAACATGAACCGCGCCTTCCTCGCAGCATCTTTCTTGCTTATTGCAACGTTTGCATTAGGCCAGTCCGCAGAAAACCCGTGCTGGAAAACGGCGATGGCGCAATCAGAAATGAATCGCTGCGCTGGCTTGGACGCCCGACAAGCCGATGCCGACCTGAACCGTGTCTATCGGGAATTGCTGTCGAAGCTGAAAAGCGACGACAATGCGACAAGGAAATCACGTGCCGCGCAACGCGCTTGGCTCGCCTTCCGAGATGCACACTTGCGAGAACTCTACCCAGCAAAAGACAAGCAGGCAGAGTACGGCAGCATGTACCCGATGTGCTATGCCCAAGTGGCTACCGCGATGACCAAGGAAAGAACGGTGCAACTTCGCGGAATCCTAGACGACAAGGACCCCTGTGACGTAGCGGGGCGTTAGGCGTTCTGAGTGTAAACGCCTGATTACAGAAACTTGGCCGAAAAAGCGCAGGCACCGGCATAATATTCGAATGATTCGCGACCTTGAAGAACCAGTCACATTGTCTCTCTCCAAAGCTGCTTGTCTCGTACTGTTTGAACTTCTGACGGCGTCCTACACACACTGGCGCAAATCGAATCCCGATGACACCTCAGCAGGCGCGATGCAAGTTCCTGCAAATGAACATTCAGAGCGGATTGCGCTGTGGCAACTGGAAGGGGCGCTAGAGAGAACGCTGCCTGAACTGTTTTCAAACAACTATACCGAGTTGTTGCGCGAATCGAAGACCCTTCTGGAAAACCGGGCTTGAAGATTCCTTGGAACTGAGTGGTAATCGCTAACAACAATTAAGTTTCCGCTCAAACTGTGCGGCTGCTAAGCTATCTCGCATGAACAGGTTGTCACTAATTGTCTGCGCCCTCGTCGGAGCGATGTTCGGCCAGCAGCCACCCAAAATGATGACCAAAGCTGAGGTCACTTTCCACAGTCCCGATGTCCCCGAGGGGAGTTTTGCGGCGAAACCGAAAGTCTTCTACCGAGCAGGAAACCGATACTGCCGCATCGAGGAGGCAGCTGACCCCGAGCAAGGACTCCACAATCTGATGATCATTAACGAGCCGGATTATTGGGCGGTCAATCTTCTTGCGAAAACAGCGCAGCACGGCGTCGACCCCGGCCCAACGCTCAACTGTCACCTACCAATATTTGCGTATGGCAACCCCCAGTCGTTAGACGATGAGACGAAGGAAATCAGGCAGTTAGAGTTTGGGCAAGAGCTGGAGTTCTTCGAGAGCAAGGGCGCCGTCCCCGAGCCCGGCCCGGTACTCTTTAAGCACGAAACAACTTCGTATAAGGCACAGGTCGGAACGGCGTCATTGACGTTATTCCTTGCTAAATCACCGGAACTACCAATTGCAGTGTCGCTGAAACGAGGAGACAAGAACGAAATCTTCTTTTACTCACAATACGCCCGAATGGATTTTGATCCGAAGCTTTTTGCAAAACCGGCGGACGTGAAGATCCAAGACTCGAAGCCCTGAGACTAGGATTATTGGCGTAACATCGCTCATTGACACTCCAGAAGGCGAACAAACGGCCCACGCTTGCGTGAACGCCTGTTAACGACAGTTGACTTGAGATCGCGTTTGGAGTCTGGAAGAATTAGTGGGATTATTGGGACGGTAGAATACTTCAAACTGACGCATGATGAACAAGAGCACAACCGCACGAGCTTACGGCGTAGTTCTTGCAACGGTATTTTCAATCGTAGTCACGCTTATTGCCTACCGGCTTTTCTCTGGAATGAACCCCTTGCTGATGTTGCCGATATTCGTTGGATTTTGGATTGGCTTTTTTCTTACAGGAGTCTGGATATTCACTAGGGAGTTTCCGATCACGGGTGCAGAACGCCGTAGAAAAAACAAGCAATTCTATGATTGGCTACGTTCTCAAGGACGCCATTAAGTCAAAACAGCCCACTACCGGGTTCTGAGTGTAATCGCGATTTCGTCAACTGTGTTTCGGCAGTGATTCCCACTCGGCCGTGAAACGTTCCCGCCACTGACTAAGAATGTCGTAGAAATTGTCTGCGGCGAGCCAAGCCTCTTGCACGCTCGCAGGATCAACTAAGGAGGTTGGGCGATTGAACGCGACCAGACGAACTCGCTCGCCAACGTCGAACTGCAAAACATAGCTGCCATCATCAAATGCTTCGTCCCCGTCGGGAGCCCAAACAAGGCGGTTGGCGTTGATTATTTCCGTAAATCGAACCGCACTCATTCCGAGATACGTGTCGTCGTCGCGGTGATCGAGATAGACGGCGCTGGTAAAAGCGGTGGCGATGTCGGTCGCGGCTACCTCGTCAAATGGCGCTTTGTGCTTTCCTCGTCCAGAAATTCGTCTTCCAACCTCATCGAACGAAACGGCCAACATTGTGGCGTCGGGAGATTTGACTCCGTAGCATCGACCCATTATGTGGATCACGAAAAAGCCCAGCCCAAGCAGCGACGGTTTCGCAAATGCCTGAGTGATCTCCGATTCGATACCGAAAGTCGATGTTTGGCCGACAATCATTCCGGCATGAATTCTATCTAAAGCGGACGGTTGGCGTAACATCGCGATAACGCTCACCGTGGTCAAAACGCGCAATTGATTACAACAATCACTCATCCGCAAGAAAATTCTCACATTGCGTTCTAGCCATAGAGGATAATCAATTTCAATCCGCCCAGACGCATGGTTATGGATCTGCCTCACCAATATCCTTACAACCCGCGACCGCGCCTCATCGCCGTGGTTGCAGGTGCCGGTCTCATCTGGATAGTTATGGGACGGCTTTCGTTGGAACGGATGCCCACAGGATTCGCGCCCTTGTTCGGTGTTGTTCCCATCATGCTGGCAGTCGTGCTTGCGGTTCGCCGCGCCTCGTTGGATCGGCGTTTGCTGCTAGACATTGACGAGATGGTGCTACCAACAGGGCTTCTTCAAACGGGTACTGTGCGCGTCCCTTACGCTGATATTCAGCGTGTTTGGCGGCACTATCTCCCCGGAGCCGTCGTTCTTCGGGTGGCGACAGAAAGACGCATTTTCGAAATCGTCTCAGGCCTGCTTCCAAGCGCTGAAAGTTACCTTGCTATCGAGGATTTCCTTTCCTTGAAGGCGAAAGAGAACGCAGCGAATCGGGGCACCAGCTCTCAACTGGCGTAATATCGCATCTCTGACAATGTCGGCGCTGTCAATCACTTTTTGAGCGTACTGCGCCGTGCACTCCGAAGAGCGCGCCATTTCGCTCTTAGTTGAAGGTTCTGCCATACCAACCAAGGCCCGCTCGTAATCTGTTTCAGGTCAGAAACTCAGTTCGACCCATGCATCTCTTCGGTCACACGTTCGATCATGATTATTAATTCGAACTCCCCCGTGAAGGGGAGCGGGATACCCATTCAATTGCTCGATGTTTTACTTCACACCATCGCCTGTTCCGGGCTTTCCCGCGTACGAACCAAACTTTCTCAACTGCTCGTAGTCCCATTCCTTCCGCATCATCCAGTACAAACGAACCGCCAGCTTTCGCGCCATCGCGACCTTGGCGATCTTCCGTCCTCGTCGCAGCGTTAGGTGGCAATACTTACTCCGCCATTCCGGCAGGCTACGCACGGTCACTTGTGCCGCTTCCACCAGCAGAAAACGCAACAGTGAGTTGCCTTGTTTCGTGATATGGCCCAGCCGACGCTGGTTTCCGCTCGACTTCTCCAACGGCACCAGCCCCAGATAACTTGCGATCTGCTTGCCACACTGAAACCGATCCGCTTTCCCGATGATCAGCACGAAGGCCAATGCGGTCAGCGGACCCACCCCGGGATGCGTCTGCAAGCGCCGCGCCGCCGCACACTTCTCTACTTCCCCATCCATCGCCTGCGTTAGCTTCGCGATCGTCGGGTTCAGTCGGTCTAGCAACTCCAGCAGATCGGCCCGCCGCTGACTGGCCCAGGGCGCTAACTTGAACGACTCCAGTTGCTCTCGTCCATGCTGCCGCCACAACCTCTTTTTGCAGCGTAGCCCCTCGTTCAGCGCCACCGCTTGCAGTTGTGTTAACAACATTTATCATTGTCGGGTATGGGAAACAATCCAGATTGGGTTTTCTACCATCATGAGGGGCCAACCGAATCAGAGGTCATGCCTCGCTTAATCGCGGAATTTCCGGACTTGCGCGACCAATGGGAGAAGCATCTCGAATCTTGGGAAGGGAAATCTCCGGGCAGCTACATCGACATCGGCCTGTTCGTTCGTTTTGTCGTCCAAGACCTCTATCCAAGCGGGAAAACCGAAGTAGTGCAGCGTGCGTTTGATCTGATGGAGGATTGGCTCAAGAACGGCCACGTAAGCGTCCAACAATTGGTCGTAATCGGATTCCTTGAAGACCTCCAGAATCTGGCTTCACAGCAGCCCTTCGGTAAGGACGCTTTTATTCCGTTCCTCGGACCCAAATCGCGTGAGGCATGGGATGACTTGGAGAGATTTTGGGCGGGCAAAAGCGCTTCCGAACGCACGGGCAATCCATAGCCTGACGATAAATCCCGTTATCACTCATTGACCCTGCGGTCAAAATGTGTAAACCGATAACGCCAACCATTCCCGGTTCCCGGCAGTTTTTCATCTAGAATCCCCAGTATGAAATACCTGAGCTTGTTGTTTTTTCTTGCCGTGAGTTTTCTTCCCGCGCACTCCGCTACCCTGCTTGGCACAGTCGCAGATTCTCGGGGAGCGGCTATTGCCTGCGCGTACCCAGGGAATGAGTCCGACTTCCCAGAAGCCCGTTCTCTGGATAGTTTGCGGTTAGTCGACTATCCACTCATCCTATGAAACAGTCCTTCCGAGTGGCTCGGCTACATGGCTCGTTAACCTGATTCAGGGTCGCAAGACTACCACGTCCGAAAAATTCAGCAAGTTAGTTAGCGGACGTTGGGATCGGTGTCCGAATTTGGCCAGCGATGTCCTTAAACGACCAGCGATTATCCGTTCAATACCTGTAACTGACTTATAATGTGCCGTCGGAAAATGGCAGGCACGCTGCTACCTCGGCGGAATAGGGGTGAACCATGTCCTTTGTTCGCGATGTCCGATTTGCCCTCCACTCGTTGGCCCGCACTCCGGGGCTGGCCTGCGCCGTAATCCTCACCCTGGCGCTCGGCATCGGCGCCAACGCGGCCATCTTTACCCTTGTGCGCGGCGTCCTGCTGCGGCCGCTGGTAAACCGCGACGAAGATCGCCTGATTTACATTCGACAGAGCGCCCCTGGCATCGGGGCGGAAAACGACCGTTTTTCGGTGCCCGAACTCCAAGACTTGCGGGCCAGCGTGAAATCGGTCAGCGAGTTTGGCGACTTTTCGACGATGGGGTTTACGATGATTGGGCTGGGTGAGCCGCGTGAAGTTAGCGCCGGCGTTGTCGGCGGCTCCTACTTCGAAGTCATGGGCCTGCGCCCCGTGCTGGGGCGACTGCTCGACGCGCGCGACGACGGCCCCAATGCTGCAGGCGCAGCGGTGCTTACCTACCGATTCTGGAGCACCGCATTTCACAGCGATCCATCGGTGATCGGCAAGCAGGTTCGGCTGGATACGCGCACTGCCACCATCGTTGGCGTGCTCGAGCCTTCGGTTCCTTACCCTGCGGACACCGAACTCATCGCAAACGTTGTCACCAGCCCGCATCATCTCTCTGCGACCATGGTCACTGGCCGGGTTCATCGCATGACGGAATTATTCGGGCGTCTGGCTCCCGGAGTTTCTCTCGATCAAGCTCGCGCCGAGTTGCGCTCGTCCTACTCCGCGATGAAGAAAGATCACCCCGAAGCGTACCCCGCGAGCGGGCAATTCAGCATCGAAGCGAAGCTGCTGCGCGACGAGATCACATCCGGTGCTCGTACCGTGTTGCTGGTACTGCTCGCTGCCTCGGGACTGGTCTTCATTATCGCGTGCTGCAATGTGGCGAATCTGATTCTGGCGCGAACTGTGCGCCGCGAAGCCGAATTGGCCGTGCGTACCGCGCTCGGTGCAAGCCCGGCTACCTTACGCCGCCTGCTGCTGGCCGAAAGCTTGCTGCTCTGCGGCGCGGGAGCGATTTTGGGAGTGGTGAGCGCAAGTCCGATGGTCAACGTCCTGGCCCGCTACGCTTCGCGCTTCTCGGTGCGAGCGCTCGACTTGAAGATTGATTCGAGCATGCTCTGGCTGGGCGCAACCCTGGCCATCGCGGCTGCCGTGCTCCTGGCTTTCGTCCCGCGCTTACCCGCCGCCAACACGTCGCAAGGTTTCAACCTCAGCAGCGGAGGAGTGCGCATCACCGGCGGGACGAGCCGCCGGCTGCGCATCTTCGCGGTCACACAGATTGCGGCCTCGTTCATCCTGCTGTCTGGCGCGAGCATGCTGGTCAAGACGCTGCTCACGCTGCAAGCCACGCAGACCGGTTTCGACATGCACCGCGTGCTCGCCATGGATATGCCAGTGATGTCTTATGGCAAGACTCCCGATCAGATCATTAATTTCTATCGCGAAGCGATACGCCGAATTAAGGAGGTGCCCGGAGTTGACGGAGTCGCGGAAGGCACCAGCGTGCCCTGGCGAGATGCCGGCGGCTTCGGTCCGGGATTTGAATTCACCGGCGAAGGTCACGTGAAAGGCAATCACGAAGAGGATCCTCTGGCACAGTTCCGCGCGGTTTCCCCGGGATTTTTCGCGGCGCTCGGCGTGCCCATCATTGAAGGCCGGGACTTCAACGATGATGACCGCCGCGGTGGCGAACCTGTAGTGATCATCAGCCAAAGTGTCGCGCAGCGCATGTTCCCCGGGCAAGATCCGCTCAATCACCACGTTATGTGGACCGACCCGGTGATGGATTTCATCAGCATGAGCAAAGGACCGCGCCGAATCGTTGGCGTCACCGCTGATGTCGATGATCAGCACGTCATACCGGGAGCGGCGCCCACCATCTATCATCCGTTCGGCCAGGTGCCGGATAATCTTTCCGACAATGGCGTAAGCATCTTTGGCGGCCGGTTGTTCGTGCACACGCGCATCGATCCCTACGCGCTCGTCACGCCTGTCACGCGCGTCGTGCGCGAGATGGCGGTCGATCAACCCGTCGAGCACGCGGCTACGCTCGCAGACATTCGCGCCGAAGTGCTCACCCCCGATCGACTCAACACAATTGTGTTCGGCGGATTTGCCGCGGTTGCTTTGGCGATCGCCATCGTGGGTGTGGCGGGCGTGCTCGCCTTTTCCGTCAGTGCACGCACTCGTGAGTTCGGCATCCGCCTGGCAATCGGCTCGCAACGTCGGCATCTCTTGACCCGCGTCATTGCCGAAGGAGCCGTAATGGCTGGTGCCGGCGTGCTTGCTGGCGCGGCGGTCGGGCTCCTGCTCGCACGGATCGCGGGTAGGTTTTTTTGGGAGATCAAAATGCCGGGTCCTTTGCCCGTGATCATTGCTGCCTTCGTCTTGATGGCAGTCGCGGTTGTCGCATCGGTATTGCCCGCGGCACGCGCTGCGCGAGTCGATGTTATGCAAGCGCTGCGCTCGGAGTGACTGCGTCAGAGGTATCGGGCACGCCGAATGCGCGATCTAACGGTCCCAGCCGCGATGCGTATGCATCGTTCCTACTCGGTGGGTCTGTTTCTGACCCTTTTTTCACCTCGCACCTGCGTGTCAGCGACTGTCTGCGGCCTTAGCGCCGCAGCGAGCCGCAGATTTGCTGATTGACTTCTGTGTCGCGGTCGAATGACAGACAACCCCAGAAGTTGTTCCGGGCCAGAAGTCTCTCTTCTGGGAAGTCTGCGGCGTCCTTTCTCGGGACTCATCCGACGCACCAACCGATATTTGCGGCGTCAACCGGCTCGCAGGGCCATGTTGCGGGCGGCGCGCAATTGGGCGACTGGATCGCCGGTGGGATGAAATTCCATTGCGACTACCCCGGTGTAGTTGAGCGCCGCCAATTTGCGAAGAATATTTTCGTAGTTGATCTCGCCGGTTCCGGGCTGGTGACGGCCGGGAACGTCGGCGATGTGGACCAGACCGAGATGAGGGAGGCTCTGCTCGAGTTTTTCTATGAGATTACCGGCGGCGATCTGCTCGTGATAGAGGTCGTACAGCAGCCGGACTTGCGGATGATCGGCAGTTTGAACGATATCGAGGGCTTCGGCGATTTGGGTCAGGAAGTATTGCGGGTTCTCTTCGGGATCGATGGTTTCGAGGAGCAAGCGCACGGGCTCGCCGTGGATGGATTTGCCGTGGACGAGAGCGGCGGCGGCTTTGAGGGTTTCGATCGAACACTGATGCTGGGCTGAGCGCGGCATTCCGGGGACGGTGTTGCCGGAGAGCAGGATCAGGCTGGGGCAATCGAGTTTTTCCATGATCGGAAGGGTGCGGCGGATTTCCTCGAGGAGCGGCTCGCGGTCGGCGGGGAGGCTGACGCCATGCTTCAGGCCGGCGGTGCAGTCGAAGTGGATGCCGAGCGCTTTGCGCTTCGCGTTGGCGCGGTTGAAATCGGCTTCGGTCCAGTTGTCGTATTCACCTACCAGTTCGACATTCTTGTAGCCGGCTTCTGCGACTTTTTCCAGGCGCTGCTCGAAGGGCAGATTGGTGAAGACGGTCCACAGCATGACTGAGAGCTGGAAGGGGGCCTCGGGTGGGGAGGATTTTGAGGCTTCATCTTGCGAGGCGGAGCTATGAGTGAGGGCGCAGGTGCTGGCTACAGTTCCGGCGACAGTTTGAACGAAGGTTCGGCGGTTCATTGTTTATCCACACCTTATTTATATGCGGCCTGATCGTACCCGCGAGGAATATGGACTCCCGGTCGATATGAATGCGTGACGTTATCACAACTCGCCTGCCCTTGGGGGAGCATTGCGTAAACTGAGGCACTCCTACTAATGGGGGATACGAGCGAAACTGCGGTGACTTAAAATTGGGGTTTTCGTTTTGCGAGCGAACGAGTGCGAAATAAAAGATGAAGGACCATTCGGGAATCTGCTGGGATTGAGCAGTAGTCTGGGACCGACCGACAATCATGCACAGACGAGAGTTCATGAAGAATACCGGCGGGTTGATTGCCGGAATGCTGGCGGAGCGCGCGTTTGCCGACGTCTCTGTCGTGGCGCCAGGCGCGGGTGGGCGGCGGGTGCTGGCGATGAACCGGAACTGGCGGTTCAGTCGGACGGCGGTGGCGGGCGCTCGGCTGAGAGAGTTTGACGATTCGAAATTCGAACGGGTGGTGATTCCTCACACTAATACACGGCTGCCCTGGCATAGTTTCGACGATAAGGATTATGAATTTGTTTCGCTGTATCGGCGGCACTTCAGGGTGCCGGTGGAGGCGCGTGGGCGGCGGGTGTTTGTGGATTTTGAAGGAGTGATGACGGCGTCGACCGTTTGGGTGAATGGAGTTCGACTCGGGGAATATAAAGGAGGCTACACTCCTTTTTCTTTTGAACTGACCCCCCATCTGGATCTCGTGGGCGACAACGTGCTGGCGGTTGAGGTTGATTCTACGGAGCGCGCGGATATTCCTCCCTTTGGAAATGAAATCGACTACCTCACGTTTGGCGGAATTTATCGCGAGGTTGCGTTGCGAATCGTGCCGTCAACTTTTATCGAAAACATATTTGCCAAGCCTCGGGATGTGCTCAGTGGAAATCCTTCGATTGAGGTGGATTGTTATTTGCAGCATCTGGAGCCGCTGAGCGGAGGGTTGACACTGGAGGTTGTGCTGCGCGATGGAGAGCGCGTGCTCGCGACGGAGAGGCAACGAGTTGCCGCGGCTGGCGCGGCAAATGAGCCGGTGGCGCACTCGGCGCTGCTGGAAAAACTTGGGGCGATTACGCTTTGGGATTTGAAGCAGCCGAAGCTTTATATGGTGCAAGTTCGTCTGATCAATGGATCGCGACTGGTGGATGAGGATTGGCGGACGATTGGTTTTCGCGAGGCCAAGTTTACGGATCATGGGTTCGAGCTAAATGGGAGGGTGATCAAGCTGCGCGGGCTGGATCGTCATCAGACGTTTCCTTTTGTGGGACAAGCGATGCCGCGGCGGGTGCAGCGGCGAGATGCGCAGATTCTGCGAAAGAATTTCAAATGCAACATCGTGCGTACGTCGCACTATCCGCAGTCGCGGCATTTTCTGGATGCGTGCGACGAACTGGGACTACTCGTGCTGGAGGAAAGTCCGGGCTGGCAGCACATTGGGGATGAGGCGTGGAAAGATATCTCGGTGGACAACGTGCGCCGAATGATTCGGCGCGATTGGAATCATCCCTCGATCATTCTGTGGGGAGTGCGCATCAACGAATCGCGCGATGATCATGATTTTTACACGCGCACGAATGCGGCGGCTCATCACCTGGACGCGACGCGGCAAACGGGGGGGATACGGAACTTTCCGCAATCAGAGCTGCTGGAGGATGTGTTTACGATCAACGATTTTGGCTTTCCGCTGCGAGCGCCGAACCATCCTCTGTATTTGAATACGGAATTCATTGGGCACACTTATCCGACGAAGAGCACGGACAACACGGAGCGGCTGACGGAGCACACGTTGCGTCATGCGCGGGTTCATAATCAGCTGGCGTCGAACGCGCAGTACGCGGGCGGGCTCGGGTGGTGCGCGTTTGACTACAACACGCATGCCAATTTTGGCTCGGGCGATCGGATTTGTTATCACGGGGTGGCGGATATTTTTCGCGAGCCGAAGCCGGCGGCTGGATTTTACAAATCGCAGTGCGCTCCGGAGGAAGAGGTGGTGCTGGAACCCGCGTTCCGCTGGGCGCGCGGAGATGAGTCGGTGGGGTTCAGCAATGCGGTGGTTTGCTCGAACTGCGATCATCTCAAGTTTTATATCGATGACAAGCTGCTTGCGGAGGTCGATCCTGACCGCGGCGAGTTTGGCAACCTGCAGTATCCGCCGTTTGTTCTGCGCGTTCAGCCGTTTCGCAATGGATGGGGAGACCTGCGAATTGAAGGGTACATTCAAGGCAAGCAGGCGATCGTGAGGCGATACTCGGGCAAGGGGATTGATCAGCAATTCTCCGTGTCGCCGGATGACACGAGGCTAGAGGCAGACGGCGCGGATACGACGCGGGTGGTGCTGCGCGTGACGGATGAGTTTGGCGCGATACGATCGTTGGCTAATGATGCGATTCGATTGGAGATTGAGGGGCCGGGCGAAATTATTGGAGACAATCCTTTCGCGCTGGTGGGCGGTACCGGTGCGGTGTGGCTGCGCGCGAAGGAGGAGGCGGGGAGGGTTCGGCTGACGGCGACGCATCCTTTTCTGGGGAAGCGGATAGTGGAGATTGAGGTTGCACCGGCGGCGGCGGAAGTGGTGTAGGGAATCATTGTGCTCTCGGCGAAGAGCGTTCACCACCAAGGACACTAAGGTTCACGAAGAAAGTACTTCCATCGCTTAGGTTTTGTTTATGAGGGAACTTCGTCGCATTGTCGCGTTGGTTGTGGCGCTGTTGCTTTCTGTGGCAGCGCTTACGGCGCAAACCCAGCAGTCTCTTCAGTCGTTCACCATCGATCATCGCAAGGGTTATCTCGCGCGGTCGCCGGTGGATGTGTCGTTTTTGCTGGATGCGCCGGCGGGGAAGCATGGATTTGTGCGGGCCGAGGGTGCGCACCTAGTGACGGGGGATGGACGGCGAGTTCGTTTTTGGGGGGTGAATATTACCGACTGGAGCAAAGGGTCGGTGATGATTCCTTCTAAGGAAGATGCTCCGCTGTGGGCGGCGACGCTGGCGCGCTTCGGGGTGAATTGCGTGCGCTTTCAGTTTCTCGATTTGCCCACGCCGCGCGGGTTGATCGATGGGAAGCGGGATGACACGCGCGCGCTCGACCCCGAGGCGCTCGATCGCGAAGACTTTTTTATTGCGGAGTTGGAGAAGCGCGGAATTTATATCAATTTCAATTTGCTGGTGGGGCGGCCGTTTAAGGCGGGGGATGGCGTAGAGGATTATCAGAAGATTCGCGAGGGCGCGAAAGGAATCAGCTTATTCGATCGCCGCATCATCGAACTGCAAAAGGAATATGCGCGGCAATTGCTGGCCCATTCGAATCCTTACACCAAGCTCGAATACGGCAATGATCCAGCGGTGGCGATGGTCGAAATCAACAATGAAAATGCGCTCTGGGTGGGATTTCATGGGCCGACTGCTTACTACGATCGTGAGCTGGACGAACTCTACAATACGTGGCTTAAGAAGAACCTGAGCGCGGAAGAAATGAGGAAGCTGAGAGAAATTGCGGGAGTGGCGCAATCGGAAGATGAGCCGATCCCTCTACTCGCGGGCAGAGCGGAAATGGAGAAGGCGCCACAGGAGAGATTTTATGCCGAGTCGCGGTTCTTTCTGGAGACGCAGCGCGGCTACTGGGAGGAGATGCGGAACTACCTCGTAAAAAACCTGGGCGTGAAGTCGCTGATCATGACGACGGCGGATCACGGGCACACGAGCAGTGGATATCCGCTGTTATTGGCGACGGCGTCTTTCGATAGCAATGACGGGCACACTTATTGGCAGCACGATTGGGAGAATAAGGTTAAGGCTCCGATGGTGAATGATCCGTTTAACTCGACGGTGGTCGAGTTGTCACGCACGCCGGTTGCGGGAAAACCGTATACGGTCAGCGAGGTGAATAATCCGTTTCCGAATGACTGGGATAGTGAGGGGATGCCGATTCTCGCGGCGTATGGTGATTTTCACGATTGGGACGCCATCATCTGGTACACGTTTGAGCCGAAAGCGTCAGCGGACTGGAAACCTTATATTGGGGACGCGTTTGATATTTCTCTCGATCCGGTTAAGATGCCGCAGCTGGCGGCGGGCGCTTTGATGTTCCTGCGCGCGGACATAAGCCCGGCGAAGTCCACGGTTGAGCGATCTTACACGCGGGAGCAGGTGTTCGATAGCGCGCTGCTGATTCCGGCTAAGGATCGTCCTTATTTCACGCCGGGATTTCCGCTGGCGGTGCCGTTACAGCATGGGTCGCGCATTCTCTCGCTGGAGCGTGGGGCGACGGGGCGGTTGGATGCAACGGTGGCGAATCCGATCGTTTCGGATACGAATCAGTTGGCGTGGTACAACTCTTCGGCGATGACTGGCATGGTCACGGTGGACACGCCGCGGTCGCAGGCGCTGATTGGATTTGTGAAAGCAAACGGGAAGGCGGTCCCGAATTTATCGGCGGAGGTGGAGAATCGGTTCTGCACAATTGTGTTGAATTCGATGGAAGAGGCGCCGATTTCGCGGGCGTCACGGTTGCTGCTGACGCTGGGGTCACGGGTTGAAAACCAAGGGATGAGATGGAACGACCGGCGCAGCAATCTGGCGGATTGGGGTGGATCGCCTACGCTGATTGAGCCGGTGGTGGGGAGAATTACGCTGCGAGGTTTGGAGCGTGCGAAGGCAGTTGCTGCGCAACCGCTTGATGGGGCCGGACAGGCGATGGGCGAGGCGATTCGGGCGGAGAAGAAGGGGGATGAATGGGAAATTCCGGTGGGGCGGGTGGTTACTACGTGGTATGAGGTGATGGTTACGCGATAGGGCGCCACGACCTCAGCGCCTAAGCAAATTGCTGAAAACCCATGCAAAGCGCTGCAGTTACCTCTGCCGCTGAAGCCGTCATTGAAAAACTGGGCTTCTATCGCAGCGGTGAACCGCGGCGCCGCCCAAAAGCAAAGGCGTTTCGAGGCGGATGATATGGAGATATAATGCACAGCGCGAAGGGCTAGGAAGTGTCATGGATTGGGCTCGGATTGTGCGGTTGGGCTTTGTTTTGGCCTTAGGTTGTTGCGGGTTATCGGTTGGTGCCCTTGCCCTTGAGCAACCGCCAATCAACTATACCTACCGAATTTGGCAGATGCAGGACGGTCTTCCGGAGGAGACGGTTCAGGCATTTGCGCAAACCAAAGACAGATATTTGTGGATCGGAACGACGGGCGGACTGCTGCGTTTCGATGGCGCGCGGATGGTTTTATTTGACCGCGACAACACTCCCGCATTTTCCGACAACAATGTCTTCAGCCTGAGCGTTTCGAGCGATGACGCTTTGTGGATTGCGACCGAAGGCGGCGGTTTAATTCGCTATAAAGATGGCGCGTTCCGGGCGTTTTCCCGGAAGGATGGTCTGCTCAACGATTTCGTGCGAACTGTCTATCAGGACACGAGGGGACAAATATGGATCGGAACTGACAACGGGCTTTTTCAATTTCGCGAAGATGGAATTGTGCGCATCGACAACAGCAATGGGATGCCAGCGATTGCTGTGCACGCGCTGCATGAAGATGGCCAGGGACGGCTCTGGGCGGGCGGATCGAAGTTGCTGTGCATCAGCGGGAGCAGTTATCAGGAATATAGGCTGGTGGAGGAAGGCAGCCAGAATCGCGTGAAGTCGATCACCCAGACGCGAGACGGAACGATGTGGGTGGGCACGATTGGCGGACTTTATAACATGGGACAAGGCTCGAATTCCTTTGGCAAGGTTAAGGAGACGAGCGGGACGGTGCGTTTTCTGAAGGAGACTTCGGACGGCACACTGTGGATCGGGACGATTGGCCATGGGGTTTACAAGTATAGGAATCATGAATTTTCGCAGATGACGGCGCCGGCGAGTCTGCCGAGCAACACGGCGCTGAACTTATTCGAAGATATTGAGAGCAACATATGGGTGGGAACGCAGGCGGGAATGCTGCGGCTGAGCAAGACTCCGATACAGACGGTCATGTTGCCGGACGCGGGCGACTATGACGCGGAGACGGTGTACGGGGATCACAACGGCGATCTGTGGATCGCGGCGGCCGATCTTTTTCGATTCCGGGATGATAAGGCGACGCGGGTGCACTTGCCGGGAATCAGCGGCGTCCGGGTGAGAAACATTTTTCGCGACGATGAGGGGGATCTCTGGATCGGAACGGAGGGCAGAGGCGTTTTCCGGCAGAGCGGCAACCGGTTGACGCACTACATGGTGAAGGACGGGCTGGTCAACAATTTTGTGCGCGCGTTTCTGCAAGGCAAAGATGGAAGCATATGGGTTGCGACCGATGAGGGAGTTAGCCAGTGGCACGCGGGGCGTTTTACGAGTTATCAGGAGCGGGACGGGCTGTGTTATTTCAGCACTCGGACGCTGGCGGAAGATCGCAACGGCGATATTTGGATTGGGACGGACGGCGGAGTGAGCCATTTGCACGGCGGGAGTTTTGTGAAGGACGCGGTGACGGAGGCGCTGCGGCACGAAAAGATTTGGGCGATTCGCGAAGATGAGGATGGCGGGCTTTGGTTTGGCACGCGGACGGGCGGGCTTTACCGATGGCGCTTTGCGAAGCTGACCCACTTTACGACGGCGCAGGGGCTGGCGAGCAACAGCATCTATGAAATGGTCGAAGACAAGACGGGGAATTTCTGGATCAGCGGGCCGAATGGCATATCGGTGATCAGCCGGCGGGAGTTGGATGTGATTGCGGAAGACCCGGTGCATCCGCTCTCGTTGACGTTGTACGGAATTTCCGACGGATTGGAAACGACACAGATGTATGGAGCGGAGAAGCCGGCGGGAGTGGTGACGGCGCAGGGCGAGGTTTGGTTTGCGAGCAATAAAGGACCGGTCCGCGTCTCTTTGAACCCGACATCGCCGAAGGGGCCGGCACCGGTAGTGATTGACTTTGTATTGGCGGATGGTCTGCAGGTGCCCGATCTGAAGAAGATTTCGCTGAGCCCGGAGAATGCCAAAGTTGAAATGCACTACAGCGTGATCCAGTTGCGTTCCCAGGAGCGGGTGCGATTCCGCTATCTGCTGGATGGGTTCGACAAGAATTGGACGGATGCGTCGTCGCGGCGCGCGGCGTATTACACGAACCTTCCGCCGGGGCGATACAACTTTCGAGTGCAGGCGTTTGAGATGAGCGATCCGCAGCACATTGCGGAGACGTCGGTGGAAATTGTCCAGGAGCCGCATTTCTATCGCTCGGGTTGGTTCGTGGGTTGCTCGCTGCTGTTGCTGGGGGCGGCGGTATGGGGTGGGCATAAATTTCGAATCCGGCAGGTACATTCGCGCTTTCAGGCGGTGTTGAACGAGCGGAACCGCCTGGCGCGGGAGATGCATGACACCCTGATTCAGGGGTGCGCGGGGGTTTCGGCGCTCCTCGAAGCACATTCCAGTCTTGATGACAGCGAGCCGGCGGCGAAAGAGGATCTGTTGAGCTGCGTGCGCACGCAGTTGCGAACGACGATCAACGAGGCGAGAGAAGCAGTATGGGACTTGCGTCATGCGGATGGGTCGGCGACGGCGATTGGTCCGATCCTCGGCAAGATGACGCAGCAAGTGAGCCATGAGTTTGGCGTGCCGGTGGAATATAGAGTTTCGGGAAAACCGTTCGATCTCGATCAATCGACGGCGCATGAGTTGCTGATGGTAGTGCGGGAGGCATTGCACAATGCGATGCGGCATGGGCAGCCAAGCAGAGTGCATGTCGATATTGGTTTCGAGAAGAAGGAATTCCGGGTGCAGGTGAAAGACGATGGGCGCGGGTTCGACACGGCGACCGCATCGGCGCAGCCGAGCGGGCATTATGGGCTGGTTGGCATACAGGAGCGGGCCAAGCGAATTGGTGGAATACTCGTGCTGAGCAGTTGGCCAGGGTTGGGAACGGAACTGCGGTTATCGGTTCCGCGCAGGGCGGCGGCGGAGAGTGGAGTGGAGCGGATATGAGTACGGTGGGCGCGGAGAAGATTGCGGAGAAAATGAGGGTGATGATCGTGGACGATCATCCGCTGATGCGCATTGGCGTGGCTTCGATTGTGAATGCGCGGCCGGACATGATGGTAGTGGCGCAGGCGGGTTCGGGGGAAGAAGCGGTCGCGATGTTTTTGAAGCATAAGCCGGATGTGACGCTGATGGATTTGCGGCTTCCGGGAAGGAGCGGGGTGGATGCGATCCGGACCATTCGCGAGACGCACGCGCGCGCCAAGTTTGTTGTTTTGACGACATATGAGGGAGATGCGGACATTCATAGGGCACTGGAAGCCGGGGCGCAGGGCTATTTGATTAAAGGGATGCCGTATCAGACTTTGGTGGAAGCGCTGCAACGGGTGCATCAAGGGGGACGATTCCTGCCGCCGCCGGTGGCGCGGGCGCTGGCATCGCGCATGCCCGACTCGGAACTGAGTGCGCGCGAGCAGGAAGTGCTCTCTCTGCTGGCGAGCGGACGGAGTAATAAGGACATTGCGTCGATCCTGCATATAACGGAGGCGACAGTGAAGTGCCACGTCAGTGCGATTCTGCTGCGGTTGAACGTGAGCGACCGCACGGAGGCGGTGATCACGGCGCTACAGCGCGGCCTCGTGCACCTGCAATAAAACACGCTCAATCAACACACCACAGCTGTTGTCAAGGTAAATACTTTTTTTCGGCAGTCCTACTTTTGGCGGATTCGCCAGGGGCCGGGTCAGCATAGGATTCCTCGTCGGTAGTGTGTTTGTGTTAGAGGCTCTCTAGCTGGGCAGCGTAGTTGCGCCGTAAATCCAAGATGAATTCGAGCGCTGTACCTGGCGGGAGTTAACCTAGGAGGCTCCGCGATGAGACTGGTCAAGTTGCGCCACTTTGGGCGTTTATTGGTGTTGTTGGTCACCGGCCTGGCAGCGACCCTGGCTTTCGGACAGAATGCGAACACCGGAGAGATCAAGGGAACGGTAGTGGACACGACGGGCGCAGTGGTGCGCGGCGCCAAGGTGACGATCACCAACGTAGGGACGGGCGTGAGGATCGTCTCGTCGACAAACTCCGATGGGATTTACGATGCACCGTCAGTGCCGACGGGACGCTACACGATCACGTTTGCGAAGACTGGATTCAAGAATTTCGTGCGCGAGGGTGTGACCCTGGAGATCCAGACGATCGCGGTGGATGCTACGCTGCAAGTGGGCAACGCAAGTGAGCAGGTCGTAGTCTCCGCTGAGACGCCATTAGTAGAAACCGAGACCACGGATCAGCACTTGGATCTTAGTACACAAGCGATTGAAGCAGCGCCCATTGTGGGAACCGACTGGCGAGCCGAGATGATTCAGCTCATTCCCGGCGTGAATAACGGCGGAGGAACAGGCACGGCCAGCGGCCAGGACATTGGGGTCAACGGCACGCAGCAATACAATGTCAACTTTCTGGTGGATGGGTCGTCTGCCACCGCTCCGAGGGATTTCAATGGCAGCAACTTTATTCTGCCTCTTGACGCCATGGAAGAGGTCAGCGTCAATTCGAGCAACGCACCCGCGCAGTACGGCGGCGGTCTTACTACAGTCAACGTGATCAGCAAGAGCGGGACGAATCACTGGCACGGCAGCGTTTACGAATACATTCAGAACACTGCGTTGAACGCCAGAGGTTTCGGTGATGCAGCGCCAGCGGCGAAGTCTGTGGAGCACTGGAATACATACGGCTTCAGCGTGGGCGGGCCGGTCATAAGGAATAAGCTGTTTTTCTTTTTCAACTACCAGCGGAACCCTGCGTCAACTCCAACTTTTGCAAATTATACTTACCCCACGGCTGCGATGGAGGCTGGGGATTTTTACGGAGTCACAGGCGCCACAGGCCCGGCGTTTGATCCCACGACGGGCGTGCTGTTGGGAACTTATGATCCCGTGGCGTCGAAGCTCCAGACCTACTTCCCCAGTGCCACCGCGCGGGGATGGATTGCGGGATGCCCCGGTCCGGCAAATGTATCAGCGAGCACTCCACAAACCTGCGCCACGGTTAACAATTTTGTGTTCACGGGCTCCAGTCCGAGCACGGACACATGGTATACAGGCAGGGCCGATTACAATATTTCCTCAAAACAGAGAGTCTCGTTTAGTTTCAATTATTTTCCCACCACGTCGTCTTATGTCCCCAGAGACCCTCTGTACCCCGACGATGCAACGTCATATCAGGAAGGGAAAACGGACAATCTGACAAGCCAGTTCTCATATCTCTTTACGATCAGCCCAACTCTGCTGAACGAGTTTCGCGTGAGTGCAAGCCGCGAGCTAGACAAGTATGTGCCGCCCTCCTTCGGCAAGAACGATCCAACGACCATTGGACTCGAGCCAGCCTATGGCAGCAACGCCCCCGCGAATGTGTTCCCCAAAATTACGATTGATCAGGGAGCGGGAGTGGGCTGCATCGCCGAGGGCGCTGGATGCAACGAGAACGGCAACATCGATGCCACTCTGGGGGAGGGGATCTACACGGTTTCCGACGTGCTTACGCTCATTCGGGGTAAACACACCATCAAGGTCGGCGGTGAGTACGACCGGTTTTACCAGAACTATACAAACTGGGGAGATATCAGCTCGGGCAATTTCGAGTTCGACGGAAGCGTCACCGGCATCCCGTATGCCGACTTTCTGGCAGGCGACGTTTATGGGTGGTACGTTTACGAATACGATCCGACCAGCGCTCACATGTGGAATTCATCGTTGTTCGGCAGCGACGACATCAAGGTCTCGTCGCGCCTGACGCTGAACTTGGGCCTCCGCTGGCAGATGCAATCCGGCTGGGGCGTGAAGCACAACCTGTTCGGCACCTACGACCCATACTTGCCGAATTCCGCGGATGGCGGGGCCTACACCGGAGGCATTCTGTTCGGCGGGCAGAGCGATCCGAAGTTTCTATCGGGCACCATGACGACAATCCAAAACGCCGATCGCAAGGAATTCGCGCCCCGGATCGGCGTCGCTTGGTCACCCCGCAACAAATGGTCCATCCGTGCGAGCTACGGTATTTTTGACGCGCCGCGCGATGCCGAGAACTACACCGATGGCGCGCTCGGGCTCGGCTTCAATCCCCACAACGTTGGCAATGGGGGCTACGTTTATGGGAGCTCTCCGTGGCCGCTGGCGGTGGGACCGCCTGCGGGCACGGTCGTCTTTCCGACCGTGCACACTTTGTCGTCGACTATCTCCAACTTTAGCGGTGTGGAGTACTACCCGAGGAATATACCTACTACCTATGTGGGGCAGCTGCTCTTGAGTGTTCAGCACGAGTTTGCGGGTGGCGTCCTGTTAGACACAAGCTATGTCTATACTCGCGGCAGGAACCTGGTTTTTTCAACCGACACCGACCAGGCTCCAGTCAGCGCACTAGGGTGCACTGGCTATAACTGCGGCAATCCCAACCCCGTATTCAACTATATTAATGCTCAAATTTACGATGGATGGTCGAACTACAACGCACTGCAAGTACGGCTTCAAAAGAGGCTGTCCTATGGATTGAGCGCTCAGCTCAATTATGCCTGGTCGAAAGCGCTCGACACCGGCACTGGGAGCGGCCACGGATCAACCATCGATATCTATCAGAACGCGTATAGCCCTGCCGCCAATTATGGTCGCTCTGACTTCAACGCGACGAACACCCTGGTCGGTCAGATCGTCTACGAACTGCCGTTCGGCAGTGGACGCCAGTTTGCGCTCCACGGACCGCTGAACCAGATCGCCGGGGGCTGGCGCATCTCCAGTATTTTCCAGTGGCACGGGGGCTCTCCGTTCACCCCGGTGATACAGAATTCAGTCGCGGGTGGAATTGATCCAGGGTTAGCCCCGTCCACAAGTGAATCTGGCACCAACAACTATCTGTTTCCCCAGCTAGTCGGTGACCCGAAAGTGTCGCATCCGACAATCCACGAGTGGTTCAACCCTGCCGCCTACGCCAACCCGGCGTATGGGACCTTCGGCAATAATGGACGCAACACGCTTATCGGACCGGGGTTTGCGAACGTGGACATCAGCCTGGCAAAAGAGTTTCCTATTCACGAGGCGATAAGACTGGAAATCAGGGCCGACGCGAATAACGCGTTCAATCACACTAACTACAACAACCCAGACGCGAACGTTGGCTACTCGGGCGGCGTATTGGCCGATAGCACCGCCGGTACCATTACCAACCCGGCGGCCTATGACGCGAGCCTGCGCATCATTCAGCTGGGGGCGCACTTCAGATTCTGAGCCCACAGTTACAGTTTCACTTGCCCGACCGGCGCGGCGCCGGAGGACTTTCCCATCTGGCGCCGTTCGGTTTTCCGCAGTTCGCCGAAGCAGCGGATTTCGTCCTCTCGCGCGCGCAGCGACGACGTCAGAAATTTCCGCCCGCTGCGAATCGGGAGCTTTGATATGGTGAGAGCCGATCATGATCAGAGAACCGCTCAACACTCTCCCCATTTCGCCGAACATTTCGAACTGCTGGCATCGTCATTTCAGCCTGCTGATTTTAGAGTTCATTCTTATTGTGAACGCGATTGCAGCAATGGCTGCACCGAGTCCGCCGTCGCGGGCGGCGGCGATTCACGAGCACCTTCATCAGGCGGAGGCCTATCTCCGGGCGAACGACGTGAGCTCGGCGGCGAAGGAATTCGAAGCGGTGCTCACGCTCGATCCGAAGAATGCCGAGGCGTATGCGAATTTGGGGGTGATTGCGTTCTTTCAGCGCGATTATCGCAAGGCTTCGCAGAATTTTCGCAAGGCTTTGGCGATTGATCCTTCGTTGGCCAAGACGCAAGCGCTGCTTGGAATTTCACAGGAAAGGCTGGGCGACGCTTCCGCGGGCGCGCTGCTCGGGAAATCGTTTGCCAAATTGCAGGACAAGCAGTTGCGAGTCAAGGTTGGCATCGAGCTGGCCAATCTTTATCAACAACGAGGGGATGTGGAGCGGGCGGTGCCCGTGGTGCAGAAGCTGGTGGATCTCGATCCTGACAGCGTGGAAATTCTTTATATGGCGCAGCGGTTGTATCAGGAGCTGGCGGAGAACACATTGAACAAGCTGGCGGTGCTGGCTCCCGAGTCGGCACGCATGCAACAGGTGATCGCAGAGCGGGACGTGAACGGCGACAACCTCAAGGGAGCGATCGAGCACTACCGAAATGCTTTGCGGATCGAACCGAGATTGGCCGGCGTGCATTACGAATTAGCGGAGGCGATTCTTGAGTTGGCCCCGAACGATGCTGACACGCAAGCTGAGGCCGAAAAAGAATTAGGAGCAGCGGTGGCGAACGACGGAGACAGCGCGAAGGTGCAGTGCGAATACGGGCGGATCGCGATACTAAAAGGGGAGTTGGACCGGGCGCGTGAACATTATGCGGAGGCCTTCCAGTTAGGTCCGGAAGACACGGAAGCACAGCTTGGCCTGGGGCGCGTTCTGATGATGATGGAGAAACCGCAAGAGGCGAAGAAGTATCTGGAATTGGCGGTGCACGGGGATCCGCTGAATTCTGCGGCGCATTACCAGCTCGCGCAGGATTACAAGCGGTTGTCGATGGCGGGTGAGGCGGAGAAGGAGTTACATCTGTTTGACGAGATCAAGAAATCGCAGGAACAGGTGAGGCAGCTATATCGGCAGATGAATCAGCGGCCTCATTTTGCGGCGGATGAGAGCACCGAGAATGAACCGTAACAAGGGGTAGTAAGTATGAGTGGAAGCGCGAACGGGAACTGGTTACGGGGCGAGTTACTGTTTGCGGGGATGATAGTAAGTCTATTGTTCTGCGCGGGTTGCGGCGGAGGGTCATCCGGCGGCGGAACACCTCCGGTGACCAAGGCGCCGACGATTGCGAAGAGCTTTGGATCAACTAGCGTGGCGCTCAATGGGAGCATTTCACTCACCTTCAATTTGTCGAATCCCAATCCAAGTTTGTCTTTGAGTGGCATTAGTTTTACTGACACTCTGCCGGCAGGTTTGGCGGTGTCGACGCCTAATGGGTTCAGCGGGACTTGCGGTGGTGGCACGATAACGGCGGCGGCGGGGTCGAACAGCGTTGTGCTGTCGGGAGCTACGCTGGTGGCGGGCGCCTCGTGCACTTTTGCGGTGAATGTCACGGGCACGACCGCTGGCCCGCAGAATAATGTTACGAGCGCCGTGACCTCAACGGAGGCGGGAGACGGAAGCACTGCCTCGGCGCAGGTTACGGTTATCGGGCCGAGCCAACAGCCGGCCGAACCGACCGACATCACTCCTATCGATGGCGGCGTTTATTACGCATTGAATCAGCTTAGCGGCTTGCAGGCGGACCTCAATAACAACTCGCGGACGGTCGGCGATCACATCGTCCAGCAGGCGAGGACTTTCACTGATATGAGCCAGCGTTGGGCATTCACGAGGCTGCCGGGCGGATTGTGGCAGATTAGTAATATTCTCAACAGCCTGTGTTTCGATAGCGCGACTAATTCGGGTGTTACCTATGTGGTGCAGAATCCGTGCACTGGTGTTGCAACGCAACAGTGGACACTTACTCCTGCAAGTGCAGGTTACTACACGCTCGTTAACAGCGGCACTGGACTATTGATTGACTTATATCAAGGCTCGACGTCGCCGGGCACGCTGCTTGACCAGACGGCGCTGTCTGGCGCTCCCACGCAGAGTCAGCAGTGGCTGTTGCGGCCTGCGTTTTTCCGCGGAATCGACAATGCACTCCTGGAAAAACAGGAGGCGGCGCGGGCTGCGATTGGGTTGACGTGGTGGAAGGACGATGGCCAACCGCTGGACGTGCTGGCCATGCTGAAGAATCACGGCGTCAATATGATCCGCCTAAGACCAACCTCGGCGCCGCCCTATTCGAATCCCTCGCAGAGCGGGTGCAGCGGCAACGCGTGTTATGCGGAAACGGATGCGCAGGACCTGGACCTTGCTAAGCGAGCTAAGAATCTTGGCTTGACCGTGGAACTTACTCTGTTGTTTGACGGTGGCGCTTCGTCGAGCGTGCCGCCGGCATGGACGAGTGACACGCTGGCCCAGCTGCAGACTGATATCTACAACTACGTCAAAGCCGAAATCGAGATGTATCGCCAGGCGGGAGTAATGCCTGACTTAGTGGCCATTGGCAACGAGGTCGACACCGGATTTCTTGGTCCACTCGGTAGTCCTACGGGAGCGGACTTCGGAGGGTTTGCATCGTTACAGATACAGGCGCTGCACGCCGTTGCTGACGCGGCATCTGACACGTCGATTGGTCCGGCGGTGCCAGCGCCACTGACTTGCATTCATATCACTCCGGCATGGGATCTGACTCAGTTTTTTACCCTGGCGAATCAGAATGGGATTACTTATGACGCGATTTGCCAGAGTTACTATCCGATCTATCACGGCCCATTGACGGATGCGCAGGCGGCCAAGAGCAATCCGGGAGGTAAGCCGGTGGAGCAGGATGTGCTGGTTGCCGCGTCGAACAACCTGGGCAAGCCCATCTTCATTATCGAGACGGGAGAACATTACGAGAACGGCTATCAGACGAACGATCCGTGGTATACGCCGCCGAGCTTTGCGGAGCAGCAGCAGTTTTTGCTCGATCTGCAAGGAGTGGAGGAGGGCTTGCCGAATAACCTCGGATTGGGCATCGAATACTGGGATCCGGCGGGAGTGAATATACCCAGCTTGAGTGGTGGATTTATCAATGGCGACAATCAGGCGAACGCGATCTACATTTGGAATGGGCTGGAACTGTTTAACAACGCGGATAGTTCGGGGACAACTAATATAACCGACCCGAGTTACTCGGAATTGCTTCCAGCTATGGACGCGCTCGGTGGCAAGCTGGATGCGAACTTAAGCTACAAGTTCGTGAATCGCAGCAGCGGAGAGATTCTGTCGGTCTATCAGGGATCTAATGTGCCAGGAGCGTTATTGGACGCGGAGGCGGATAGCGGAAGACCGAGCTTGAGCCAGCGGTGGCGAATTGCTAGCAACCAAGATGGCTATTTTCAAATTGCGAGTCTTAATCCGGGTGCGGGAAACACGATCAATGCACTGGATGATATGGGGGCTTCGACGACTAGCGGGACCGCGATTGTGCAGTCGCTGGCGAATACGACGAACGAGCAGGAGTGGACGGTTGTTTCGGTCGGGAACGGTTACTTCAGCCTAGTCAATAGGCTCAGTGGGATGGCGGCGGACACGAACGGGGGGACGGGGCCGCTGGCGGGATTTGTAGTGCAGGAACCGGTGTCGGGTAGCGCGCAGACGCAGCAGTGGCTGGTGGTTCCGGTGTATTGAGATGATTTGTGACGGTCACAGCCGACTAAGGATCAAGGAATGGGAATGAGGAGGGCGAAGGCTCCGAACGGCTCTTTAAACCGGCGTGAGTTGTTGAAGGCGGTGGGGACGGCGGCATTGGCTTCGATGTTTCCGAGCGCTAGTTCGGCGCTTGGCGGATCTCGTTCAGAGAATGCGGGGCAAAGAATTCGCGAGAGTTTTGACGTTGGTTGGAAATTCTACAGAGGTGACTTAGCCGGCGCGGAAGCGCCCGATTTTTTGGACGCTGAATGGAGAAGCCTCGACCTGCCGCATGATTGGAGTATCGAGGGTCCTTTCGACGAGAAGGAACTGTCGAGTTACTGCGGCGCCTATCTCCCGACCGGGATTGGCTGGTATCGAAAGAGTTTTCCTTTGCCGGACGCTTACCAGGATAAGAAGGTTGCGGTAGAGTTCGATGGGATTTATCAACTCAGCGAGGTGTGGATTAACGGGCAGTATCTGGGCAAACGTCCTTATGGATATGTTCCTTTTTTTTATGACCTCACGCCACACGTGAAATTTGGGCGTGAGAATCTGATTGCTGTGAAGGTCGACAACTCGCACCAGACCAACTGCAGATGGTATTCGGGATCGGGCATTTATCGGCACACCTGGTTGTTGTCTACGAACAAGGTGCACGTCGCACACTGGGGCACTTTCGTCAGCGCAGAGCAGGTCTCGAAAGAGGGGGTGAGGCTTCGCGTTCGAACGAGAGTCAGCAATGAGGGCGAGAGCGCGACGCGCTGCACCCTGGCCACGCGCCTTGTCGATCGTGACGGGAATACGGTCGAGAGCGCGGAGGCTGTTCGCGATGTGGGCGCTGGCGAGGAACATGAATTCATTCAGCAAGTAAAGGTGAGCACGCCGCGCCTGTGGTCGATTGCCGATCCGTATATGTACTCGATGCGCAGCGCGGTGCGAACGGGGACCGGCGTGGTGGATGAATACGAGACTCCGATTGGGATTCGCGAGGCGGTGTTCGATGCGGATCGCGGATTTGTGCTGAATGGCGAGCGCGTGAAGCTCAACGGAGTGTGCCTGCATCATGAAGCCGGTTGCGTGGGAGCGGCGGTGCCGGAGAGAGTGTGGGAGCGGCGGCTGGAGATATTGAAAGAGATGGGCTGCAATGCGATCCGGACGAGCCACAATCCTTACGCGGCGGAGTTTCTCGATCTGTGCGACCGCATGGGTTTTCTAGTGATGAATGAGGCTTTCGACGAATGGAAGGTTCCGAAAGGGCAGATCGGACCGAATGGTTATTCGAAATATTTCGACGAATGGTACGAACGCGACGTGCAAAACTTTGTGCGGCGCGACAGAAACCATCCTTGTGTGGTCATCTGGAGCGCGGGCAATGAGATTGGCGATCAGGGCAGCCGGCAGGGTACGGAGACACTGCAAGAGTTGCTCAAGGTATTTCACACGGAGGACCCGACGCGAATGGTAACTGCGGGCTGCGATCATATTCATTCCGAGCCGGCTTCGGAGGCGGCGACTCCGGAATTTATCGCTCTGCTTGATGTGGTGGGCTACAACTATGTGGACCGATGGCGGGACCGGAGAGAGAAGTATTACAGCATTGACCGGCTGGCATTTCCGCAGCGGCGGTTTGTTGGGACGGAGAGCGAGGCGATGGGCGGAATCCGCGGGGAGTATCCGGACTTGTTCGGAGCGGAGGCGGCAAGGACGCGGAGTTTTTTTCAATTCTTGCAGGGAAGAAACGTCGACGTGGAGCAATTGTGGAAGTTTGTCAGCACCTATGACTACGTCGCGGGCGATTTTATGTGGACGGGGATCGATTACCTGGGCGAGGCGCGATGGCCGATGAAAGGTTCGTCGTCAGGGGTGATTGATACGTGCGGTTTTAAGAAGGACGGCTTTTATTTTTATCAGAGCCAGTGGACGGAGAAGCCAGTGCTGCATCTGTTTCCGCATTGGAATTGGCAGGGGAAAGAAGGCCACGTTATTCCAGTAAGTTGTTTTACGAATTGCGACACGGTGGAGTTGTTTCTAAATGGGCGGTCGATGGGAGTGAAGGGATTTGAGTTTCCGCGGCTGGGCATGGAGGAGCGATGGGGGAATTTGCCGGAGCGGGCGAAGGCGCTGCGGACGACGGCGGATTTGCATTTGTCGTGGGACGTGCCTTACGAGGCGGGGAGTGTGAAAGCGGTGGGCAGTAACGATAGGAAGATTGTGGCGACGGAGGAGATTTCTACGACGGGGCAGGGCGCGGCCATCAGGTTGGTATCGGATCGGGAGTCGATTGCGGCGGATCGGCGCGATGTGGCGCATGTGAGCGTGCAGATCGTGGACGATAAGGGAAGGATTGTGCCTACTGCGGATAATGAGGTCGGGTTGGAGATCGAGGGGGCGGGGGCGCTGGTGGGAACGGATAATGGAGATCCAGCGAGCCATGCGGACTATAGGGCAAATCGTCGGAAGGCATTTAATGGATTGTGCCTGGCGATCGTTCGATCGAACGGGCAGGTGGGGGAGATGCTGGTTAGGGCGATTTCGCCGGGACTTCAAAGTGCTCAGACGGTTATTGCGGGCAAGGCGTGAATGGCGGGAGCGTTTGGTCGACTCAGCGTTGGAAGTAGTGCCAGGATCGATCGCGTTCTCCAGTTCCAGAAAAGCGGAGATTAGGAAGACCGATGCCTTTACGTGCCACCCTGTCTGGTAATCCCTCCCACCGGCAATAAACGCATTTTTGTTTGAAACGATTCTTGTCCATTCCGCACTATCCCAATAAGTGGAAGACATCGCGCTCGGCAGGCGATGAGCCACAGTTTAGGAGCCTGATCTGGAAACTCCAGTTTGGGTTCCAGCGAAAGTGCCGGGGCCGTCGGGGAAGCGGTTCCGGCGCTTAGTTCGCAGTCTTCTCCAGAGGACGCAGATCATAGAACGCAGATCGGTTGGTCTGCCTAATTGAAAAAGTTTCACGCTTCCCTGTGCACGCCACCCGCTCCATATCGCCGACCGGACACCGTCGCAGCAACCACACGGCTCTGAAACACCCGTCTTTGTCGCTTACACCGTCGCTCGCCCTGGTCCCGGAAAACGACCACTGTCCCCCGTCGCCGGTGCTAAACTGTCTGCCACCTAGCGATACCCAGGGCAAACTCTTGCAATTCGTCTCCTTTAATGAAGCCTATGTGGAGTGGCTGCGGGCTGGAGATTTTCGCACTCAGGAACATTTTCGCGTGTATTTCACCGCGCTGATCCAGGTGAAATTGCGCTCCCGGCTACGGTCACGGGAAGCCATCGAGGATGTGCGGCAGGAAACCTTCGCTCGATTTTACGTGGCTCTGCGCGAGGGGAAGATCGTTCAACCCGAGCGGCTGGGATCGTTTGTTAACTCGATTTGCAACCACGTCTTGCTGGAGCACTATCGCGCCGCCGCGCGCCACGGCGCTCGGAATGATAGTGGTAATGATAATGATGACGACCAGCCGAAGGAACTCCCCTCCCCAGTCCTCGATCCGCTGGCCATGTTCACGGCCCAGGAAATCCAGCAGAAGGTTCGGGAGATTCTCGATCAACTTCCCGAGCGGGACCGGCGGCTGCTGCGCGAAGTTTTTCTCGAAGAGCGAGACAAAGATGAAGTTTGCCGCGACTTTGGAGTAGACCGCGAGTATCTGCGAGTCTTGCTCTATCGTGCGAAGCAATTGTTCAAGGCATTGTATTTGAAAAATAATGATGCGCCGGGGATTACTCCGGCGTGATATTTGTGCAACGCTCGGTCGCGCCGGCGCACCATTGATTGTATGAGGGGGCATTTATACCTATGGACCACGATGCGGTGGTTCGTCAAAAAATGACGGAAAGATATCTGCTCAACGAACTCGATCCTCAGGTACGAGACGAATTTGAAGAGCATTATTTCGACTGTCCGAATTGTGCCGCCGACGTGCACGCCGGTGCTTTGTTCGTGGAACAGAGCAAGGTGGTGCTGCGGGCCGAAATGCGGACTGAAGTTCGGAGTGAAGTGCGGACTGAAGACGGACAGAAAATCCGATCCGGAAGGACCGCGCCGTCTGCTGAGCGAATGCCGGAGCCGGCACGGTCCGGATGGTTTGGTTGGCTGCGGCCTGCATTTGCCATCCCTGTTCTTGCCTTGTTGCTGGCCGTGATTGCTTATCAGAATCGGGCAAACGTTCTTTTGCAGCAGGCAGCCGACAGCCCCCAGGTCCTGGCCTCCGCGGTGGTCAACGTCAACGTCAGAGGCGCGGAGCCAATTTCTGTCCCGGCTCGCGCCGGTCAGGCATTCGGGTTGACACTGAATCTTCCGCCCGATACCAGCTTTTCTTCCTACAAACTGGACTTGTATAGTTCACAGGGAAAACTACAATGGTCGCGCACCATCCCAGCATCCGGGGACACGCTGTCGCTCTACGTTCCCGCGGGCGTTTCCGGGGGCGATCATGATGCCGGTATCCTGGAAGTGCGCGGCCTCACCGCTGGCGGTGGAAGTGAAGATCTAGGCCGATACCCGATCGAGTTGCAAAATCAGAAGTGACTTAAACCCGTGGAGAGAAACCTATGGCAGCAAATCCGAAATCGCCGATAACGTCCGGGGCAGCGCAGGGGCAATACCACATGTACCATGCAGAAGCCTACATACTGCGCGGAGAAATCGAACATCCCATCAAACAGCCTATTCAGGAATACGGGCGCGTTGTTCTGGAGCAAACTCGCCGCGAAAGCCTCATTACTCAATCGGTAGGCGAGACCAATATCGAAGGTCTGATTTCGTTCCGGCGCGGCCACACTCGCGTCGCTGGCACCCACGTCCAACAGAAAGTGGATGTCTTCGGCCAAGATCACTCCGGCTGGGCCACGCTCTCGACGGCGGCGATCGAAGGATACAACGTGGAAGATATCATCACGGCGGATCGCGTGGTGGCGCAGATTTCCACGCAGCATCCGGAGACGAACGGCAACGTTCCCCAGGTGAGCTTCATCGGCACGCGCTTCGACAATTTGCGGGTTGGCGGATACCCGGTCGAATTGGAAATCGATCTGGGAATCTTGGGCCAGAAGCCGGCGAATGATTGCCACTATTTCCAGGATGCGGATTTTCTCGACCGGATGAAGCGGCGCCTGGATGACTTTGTCGACCACGACGATCTGCCGGAAAGCATTGAAACAAAGTACGGTGCCCAGATCGCCTACATCGACGACCTCAAGAAGCGCGCCAAAGAAGAAGCGGTCGAAGTTATGCCTAACGGTGCGGGCGGATATCCTACGATGACTTTTACAGTCGTGAAGAAGATCAAGCCGATTCCGCTGCCTGGGGTCAGAACTTTCAGCAATCACATTTTCATCGAAAACTTTGGGACCGTGACGTTGGGCGAAGTCGAAGTCGGCGTCAAAAAAGAGCATAGCCCCCTCTTGCTCGGGAAAAGTAATGATTCTCAGACCGAGGCGAGCGGCAGCAATTACTTCACGCTGGATATGCTCAAAATGCGTCTGGGCTGCCCAGCCAGTGGGACCGCCAACGGCCCAACGGCTAATGCCAATGGGTCACAAGGCCCCTCGATCTGATAGAACTTTCCGATTCAGATCGCCAGCAGTACCATTGGGATTCTTCCGCAGCCGCGCAAAAAGGCAAGGTTGAATGCTCATTGGTGAACAGCTTGGAGCGAACCGCTCTAGGCGCATCGTTCGGCCATATCGTCGAAGTGCCCGGCTTTGGCAAAGTCTCATTGGCCAAACTGACAGCGCACCGCGCCTTCCATCTGACGATGATGGATGCGGATACGGGATCTTCTGGAGGCGGGACTGTCAATGGCCCAATCGCCATGGCGAATGGGAACAATGGTCCCTCAACCGGCGAATAATCGTCGGCCTGTCTTTCCTGCTCTTGGCCTGCGTGTCGTCATGCAGAAACGACAATCCGCAGGCCGATTTCGATCGCATCAATAAGGCTCTTCTGCATGGCGATCTGAAGCAGGCCCGGGACGAAGCCCATCGAGAGTGCCAATGGTTTAGATCGAGTCGGGAATGGGCTTGGAAATTCCGAACCCTCGAAGCAAGAGCTGAGATCCATCAAGGGCTGTATGAAGATGCCCTCAACCTTCTCAAGTCAGAGCCGTTGCCTTCCGACCAGCCGGACTTGTCGATACCCATATTGACAATTATTGGCGAGGCCAATGCTCTAACTCACAACTTCTCAGAAGCAGAGCGCTCGCTAAACGAAGCAACGAGGCTCTGCACTGCTTCCGCGTCGACAAGCTGCGGATATGTTCTCCGCGAGCGTGGAGTCCTGGCCGGCGAGCGCAACCAATCGCTCGCCGCAGATCGGCTGTTTGCAGAGAGCCTCGCCTTCGCGCGCTCCCGTGGGGATGCGTTACTCACATCCTATGCCCTTCTCAGCTTGGGGTATAGGTCGCTCGCGGAGGGACGTTTTGATGAATCGATCGATAGATCAGAAGCTGGATATCAAGCTGCAAAAGCTATTGGCGCCCAGAGAATCGAACTCGTCACCCAGAGCAACCTCGGTTGGGCCTATTACAAACTCGGCGACTCAGAAAAGGCTTTGGAGCTGTCCGAGGAGGCGGAGGAACTAGCCTCGCGACTGGGAGTTGTCTCGGACCAAGAAAACCTCCTCACGAACATCGGTTACATCTATATGGACGAGCGCGAGTTTGATCTGGCCGCGCAATCGTTTCAGCAGGCTTTGGGCCTCGCCCGGAGAATTAATGCGAAGGAAGACATCTATAACGCTTTGCGCGTGATGGCGCGGCTCTCGTTGCAGACCGGCGATTTGGCTGAGGCGAGCCAGTATGCTCAGCAGGCTCTGGATATTGCGCGACAAGACGGGAACCATCTCGACGGGCTCTATCCGACGCTCGTGCAAGGGCAGATTGCCGTTCGACGCGGCGATACAAATGCAGCCGAAGGGGCGTTTCTGCAAGTTGAGCGCGATAAAATCTGTCCAGTCTTTCTAAAGTGGGAGGCGGAGCGTTCGCTCGCCCGGCTTTATGAGGACGAGAGCCAGTTCGATTCCGCCGAAAAAGAGTTTCGAACCGCGCTCACCACCTTCGAAACCGCACGCTCCGGACTCCAACACGTGGATTCCCGGCTGCCATTTCTTAGCAACGCTTCGCGCATCTACGACGGCTACATACACCTCCTGGTCACCCAGAACAAGACGGCTGAGGCCTTGCAGGTAGCCGATTTCAACCGCGCCCGCACCTTGAAAGAAGGGCTCGGAATGTTGCCCCAAGGAACCTCGTTTGCCCCCGAGCTATTGAATGCCCAGCAAATCGCCCGCCATGCCGGAGGCACAATCCTTTTCTACTGGCTGGGCGAAGAACAGTCTTATCTGTGGGCAATCACGCCACAGAAGGTCGGCCTGTTTCAACTCCCTCCGGCGGCGGAAATTAAAACGAGAGTAGAGCGCTATCGAAAAGCCATCATCGAGCAACGCGAATCCACGCCAACCGCCAGCGACGATGGCGCCGCACTCTATCGCATCCTGGTCGAGCCGGCGAAAGATCTCCTGCCGAAAAACGCTTCCGAGGACACCGAGAGCGGGAAAGTCTTCATCGTCCCCGATGGCATCCTGAACAGCTTGAATTTCGAAACGCTGCTTGTCCCCACGTACCCAGGCGAGACGAAAAAGGGCGAGATAAAAAAAGAATCGAGGCAACACTACTGGATCGAGGATGTCACACTCTCGAGCGCCGGTTCGCTGCGAATATTGCAGGCCTCTAGCGCCGCGCACCGCAAAGGCGCTGGCAACCTGCTGCTCTTCGGCGATGCCATCGCTGCCAGCGAGGATTTCCCGCAGTTGCCCAAAGCCGCGATCGAGATGGAGAGCATCAAGAAGCACTTCCGACCTGCCGAGGAACAGGTATTCGCGCGCGATCGGGCCAATCCGACGGCATATCTTGCCAGCAAGCCGGAGCGTTTCTCCTACATCCATTTTGTGGCGCATGGCACGGCCAGCCGCCTGAGTCCACTCGACTCTGCCATTGTTCTGTCCAGAGCTTTGTCGAAAGACTCCGCTCGAGAGGGTACGGACGAGGATTCCTTCAAGCTTTATGCCCGCGACATCATTCGTTACCCGCTACGCGCTGAACTGGTCACCATCTCCACTTGCCGCAGCGCGGGCGAACGTGCGTATTCGGGAGAAGGACTGGTGGGGCTCTCCTGGGCTTTCGTGCGCACCGGCGCTCACCATGTCATTGGAGCCCTTTGGGACGTCAGCGACACCTCGACTCCCCAGCTCATGGACGAACTTTACGGCGGGTTAAAAAAAGGAGAGCCTCCCGACGCAGCTTTGCGCAACGCCAAGAGATCGGA
>Ga0209624_10000478_pt1 | contig 35197 bp, 30 predicted proteins | sample JacPinW_OM2H0_O1_FD_188565 | JGI IMG/M metagenome (GOLD analysis project Ga0209624, IMG submission 188565) | Forest soil microbial communities from Algoma, Ontario, Canada - Jack Pine, Ontario site 1_JW_OM2H0_O1 (SPAdes) (version 2) | ecosystem: Environmental > Terrestrial > Soil > Boreal...
CGTGATTTGCCCCCTCCGCCGCTCATGGAAGGCATCGGGAACGCCAGCATGAAAATCACGACCAAGTCCGACACGGCTCAGCAATATTTCAATCAGGGTCTTCGACTTCTTCACTGCTTCTGGGATTTTGAAGCCTATCGAGCCTTTAAAGAAGCCGCGAGCCAGGACCCCGACGCAGCCATGGCCTATTGGGGGGAATTTGAATCGCTTCGGATGCACGGTTTGATGACCGATGACATGGGAGCTGCGCTCGATAAAGCCAAATCGCTGATGACGAATGCCTCAGAACACGAGCGGTTCTACATCCGCGCAGCTGAACACGAGAAGGATTGGGACAAATCCGGGGAACCAGTCGCGTACAGACACGAGATGGAAGACCTGATCGATAAGTATCCAGACGACGTCGATGCCCAGGCGTTTCTCGCACTCTCGCTGCTGAACGGCTATGACACCGACGGCCATCCCCGGGACACCACGCTGTACTCGCAATCCATTCTGCGGAATCTCCTCACTGCTCATCCTGACAACGCAGCTGCCAATCACTATTGGATTCACGCCATGGAGGATTCTTCCCGCCCCGAAGCTGCTCTTCACAGCGCGGACATACTCAAGAGCCTTGCGCCCAATTCAGGGCACATGGTTCACATGCCCGGCCATATCTATTGGCGGGTCGGCGACTACGAAAGGGCGCGCCAGGCCTTCCTGGATTCCGTGAACGTTGACGAAGCCTACATGAGTGCCCAGGGGATCAAGCCGGAAGAGGAATGGAATTATCCGCATAACCTCGCGTATCTAATCGCCGCCTGCGCCGAATCCGGCCGATATCGGGAAGGTCTTGAGTGGGCGAAGAAACTCCACGATATCCCGACACCCATTCAAATGACTTCTGGTCGCTTTGTAGTTTGGGCGGGGGCGAGCATCGCGCGAGTCCACATTGTGTTCGGCGACTGGCGGGCCGTCGCCGAGAATCCTGTAGGCTTCGGCATGGATCCGGACTCCGCCAGCGCACCTGCGAGAGAGTACTCGGACGGTTTGAGCACCTATGCCAGAGGAATGGCGGCGATTGAGGGCGCCGATTTCTCCGAGGCCTCAAGGCAGGCCGAGGTCCTCGACGCGCAGCTCTGGCGTCTTGAGGCCGCAGAACCGCAACAACGAGAGGGAGAGTCAAAACCTCCACGGGACGAAAATTACTCGGAGATCCTGAAAATTCTTGGAACGATGTCGCTAGACCTCCGGGGCAACCTCGAGACTGCTCGAGGGAACGCAAAAGAAGGAATCGCCCTGATTCAGCAAGCTGCCGACAAGGAAAAAACGCTTGGCTATTCTGAGCCGCCGCGCTATTTCCGACCCGAACAGGTGAGTCTTGGCTACGCGTACCTGAAGTTGAGGCAATGGGACAAGGCTCGCGACGCGTTTAACGCAGCCCTCGGTCAACGTCCGGAAAGCGGCCACGCTCTCTACGGCATCGCCCAGTCCTATGCTCTGTCGGGAGACGTCGCGGGCGCAACGACCGCTTACCGGAAGTTTCTCGCGGCGTGGTCGCACGCCGACAGCGATCTGACACAGGTCAAGCAAGCCCGTTCATGGCTCGCGACTCATCCTCTGTAGACCGCTTCTGACTTGAGTGAACGGCGGGTGCGCCTGGTGTCCCAAAGCTGACACGGGAACGCTTGGTCGCATACCCATGCGTGATCAAGTCGCAAACGAAGATCTGGAGCTGGCCGGGAGCGGCCGGTTTTTACTTATGTTTTTCTGTCCTGTAACATCACCCACGTGAAGCCTCTAGAGCTGCTCGGACAGGCGCTTTCTCGAGACGGTACGGTCCTAAAGTTAATCCGCCGGAGTGAGGAGTACATCATCCTCGCCAACGGCAAGCCCCTGATGTCGAGCCTCATGCACGGTTCGGAGGAGGCGCTTGCGACCTTCGCCTGCGGGAAGGCACGGGTGCTCGAGCAGCCGAGTGTGCTCATAGGCGGGCTCGGTATGGGTTTCACGTTGCGTGCGACGCTCGATCTCCTGCCACCAGGTGCGAGGGTTGTCGTGGCCGAGCTGGTGCCCGCGGTGGTCGAGTGGAACCGCGGCCCGCTGGGGCCGCTGGCCGGACAGCCGCTCGAGGATAGGCGCGTGCACATCGAGATTGAAGACGTCGCCGTCACCCTCAGTTCGCGCGCTGGCCAGTTCGACGCCGTGCTGCTTGACGTGGACAACGGCCCGACCGCATTGACTGCCTCGAACAACGACGGTCTCTATGATGACCGCGGAATCGCCGCCGCCTTCGCGGCTCTCAAGATGGACGGGGTGCTGGCCGTGTGGTCTTGTCGAGAGGATCGAAAATTTCAGCAACGCATGAGCCATGGGAGGTTTGCCGTCGAGATGCACAACGTGCGCGGTCGTCTGAAAAAGGGCGGTCCGCGCCACACGATCTTTCTGGGTCACAAATCTCCGAAAAGGTGATTGCGCTTGGATGAGCAATAACCCCCATGCGCTGCAATCCGAGGCATTCCCCCAAGCCTCGATCCACGCGCAACGAGAAAAGTCGCACCCTCCCCCTTACCGGGATCCAAACATTGTAGATTGAGCGGGACAGGTGTACATTCGCGGTCGGGCCGGGGGGTCCAAACGAAATTTCAGGCTTGAGATGCCGTGAGGTTTGGGAGGATAGCCATGGGAATTCTTGCTTGGATTGTGGTTGGATTGATCGCAGGTTGGCTTGCGGGTCAGGTTATGAGAGGCGGCGGCTACGGGGTACTGGTGGACATTATTCTCGGTATCCTCGGCGGCATTCTGGGGGGCTGGGTCTTCGGCCTGCTGGGAATCTGGCCGGGCGGCGGAATGATCGGTTCAATCATCGTGGCTTTTGTCGGCGCGGTGATTTTGGTCGCAATTACTCGCCTGCTGAAAAGAGCCTGAACGAGATTGTTGGCGCACATCGCACTGTCACGGGGACAGCCGGCCAGTCGCTAGACTATTGCAACACCGGCCACCGCCGGCACTCCTCTACGCTCGGCGGCGAGCTGATCTGCGTCTCCGTCTTGTAGTGAAGCACTCCGTCGGAGGTCGCGCAAATACTTCTGGTGCCGCTGGCGGCGGAAACCGGCGTGCTAACGGCGACAAAGTCCTTACACGTCTCGCCCGGGCAAACGCCGCTGACTTTGAAGTTGTATCCGTCTTTTGTGCACCAGCCCTTATCCGCACATGATTGATACGCGAGCGATTCGCTCAGGAAGCCGGCATGCTCCGGTGACGGAACAGCCCCGGGTCCTCGCGGATCCATTCCGAGCGAAGCAAGGTTCGACGCGAATCCCTTTTTCGGGTAGCTCGCCGCATAGGCGATTTCGGCGGTGACGATCGTCCGGACGCTGCCGACCGCGCTCGCCTCATTCGCCGCGATTCTCGCGCGCAGCAAGTTCGGAATCGCAATCGCAGCCACGACCAGCACGCCCGAGATATCCGAGGCCGGGCTCGTGCTGGCTTCGCGGATCGTCGTGTTGTCCCCGTACACGCCGACGACCGTCTCAGGCCGTTGGTTTGAACGCAACAACATTCCCGCCAGACCCGGAGCAGTCGATCCCAGCTCCATCGCTGCCATTGCGATCGGGTCCTGGTAGATCAGTGCCGAAGCCTTCAGCGAGCTTTGAGGCGGCAGCGCTCCGAGAAAGGACTTGGATTGTGCCAGCGACGCGCCCGATTTATGTACGTTTATCGCTTCGGCCACGGCGTTCTTGCTTGAACCCAGGATCAAGTATCGGTCCGCGAAAGCGTACTCGATCTCGGTAGGCTTCTTGCCAGTAGGGACGCGGAATCCGTAGTATGTCACGCCGTCGTCCTCGACGGGCTCTATCCCCGAACTCAACGGCGCCGTCAGGAGATTCAGGGTGTGCTGCAAGTGGGTCGCATCTTTGATCTGCAGCATTGCCTTCCATTGGAAGAGTGTTGGCGCATCCACTGGATCGAGCTCAACTGTCAATTCGCCGCTGAGCAAACTGAGCAAGTCGTTTTTCACACTCAGGTTCAGCGCCCGCTCCAGCGGTGGAATTGCGGCGAAAGTTTGCGAGCCAGAAAGCTGCGCGAGTTCTTTGGCGTCATCGTAAATCTGCGCAGGATCGGAGAGGTTCACCGTTGCGGCAAGCGCCGCCTTGGGGGACACAAATTCAAGGCCGCCGAGCGGACCTGAGTTCGCCAGCCACGCGGCGGCCCCGTGCCGCGGTCCCGTAAAGCTCATTTCCACTTGGCTGAGTCGTTTCCCGTCGATTGTCTTGTGGTCCCAAACCAGGTACTGCATGTCGGCGAATCCACTTTCCCGAAACGCGGCGCTTGGATCCCCCGTCTGCGAGGACGAGCTCACGATTCGATGCAGATCAGCGGCCGCCAGCACCGTGGCCCCCTCTCGATATTCTTGCGCTACGCGCTGTCCGAACGCCGTTGATCCGAATTCCCGGCTGCTCGAATCGAGGCGCGCCGTGAAGTCGCGTAACGTCGCCATATCGGCTGCCGCGATGAAGTAATCGGGCCGCACGAGCATGACCATCTGGTGTTTCGGAACGGTTTCGCTAGCAGCCGCAAGGTCCTCAGGTCCCAGCACCCGCGGCTTCGCCGTGCCCCAGGAGCGCATCATTTCTTCGAGGTACTTCTTCAGGCCCGGCTTGCGCACCTGCGAAACCGCCAAGAACTTTGGCAAATCATCCTTCATTTCGGCCGATATCACGATCTCGTCGCCCAGATACTGGTTGAACTGCGAGTAGTGATCCAGAGACTGCTCCACGATGAGTCCGGATTTGGCCAACTCGCCGTGCTCCCACCAACCGCGCAGGAGCGAACTCTCCGCCAGTTCCTGGTGAAAGGTCTTCAGCGTCTGGTCGGCGGCGTCGGCGTAGTTGGGAATTGCGATGTAGGTAAAGGTCGAGGGCGGCAGCAAAGGCAAAAGGTGGCTCTCATGGCGTGGCGGCGGAAACTGGACGTTCTGTTGCAGCTTGGCGACCAGCACGCCCAACTCCACAGGCAATCCAGGATAGTTGCTCAAGTCCCGCGACCAGGCGCTCGCGAGCGGGTTTTCTGCTTTCACACCCTGCGCGTGGCATTCCGTGCCGAGCACAAGCAGCAGGGCCGCGAGTGTCCCGGAAAGGAGTAACCGAATCGCGTTTAGCCAGCGTGCCTGCGCACAGTTCATCCGTCGTCACCTCGGTTGGGTTTGACTTCGAATTCAATTCACGTGGACCAGCTCAGAACAACACAATTGAAGATCGGTGTGGTAACGCGTTAGTTATCGTGTGCTCTTAAATATATCAGTGCGAGAATGCGCGACTCGACCGAGCAGCTCCGAACGGAATGCCAGGAGGCCCAGGACGCGAAAGGATGAAATGTTCTTTCGCAGGGACCGACAGACTTGCACCAATCGTCATTCGGGAGTCGATGCTTGATTAACGCACACGTCAGCCACGTGGATTCCGCCTGTCTCGTTAGGCGTGGGCGGCGCTGCCGCGGAAACTCGCAATGGCGGTTGCCTCATCGGTGTAAGTCGGAAAACAATGAATCAAGCCGGTTATCTCCAGGACATGACGGACGGTTCCGACAGGATTGAGGAGCTTCAGGTTTCCGCCTTGGCGCCTCAGAGTGATGAACAATTTGACCAGCGTGCTGATTCCTGAACTGTCGACTTGGGTGACTTCTGCGAGATTGACGAGTACATCGCACGGCGCTCTCTCAGCGAGTTTGTTAAGTTCCGCAGCGAACGCATCGTTCGTGTCTCCGATCACGATCCGCCCCCGGACGTCGAGGATCGTAACGTTTTCGGTTGTTCGCGATGAAATCTGGAGGCCCATATCCGCGTCCTCCGGCCAGCGTCGAAACGCTTACGCGCGATGCCCTATGAGAGCACCGCGTGGACGCAGTATAACGCCGTGTCCAGTACCATTACTATTCAGCATTTCAATTCGAATGCGACCTAGTACGCCCCGAACTGGCTGACTTCAGCCCGCCAAACGTAGCTGGCGCCGTCATTGCCGCCCTCAGCTGGCTCAAGCGCGTGACGGCAAATCTGTCAGGCCACGGGATCTTTCTGACGAGTCGCCTTCACAGCCTTCAGTATTCCGAGCCCTACAAGAATGATCGCGCAGGCCGCGATCCAATGCCCGGGCATGTGCATCAAGTGCGCGGCATATAGCAACCCGGCAACCATGATTGCGAACCCGACCGCATAAAGTCCAAATGACATATCATCTTCACCTCAAGACAATACGGGCCGGAACGATGTCTGGTATATCGGCTCGAGGCAGAGGGTCTTGACTGCCTCCCGCCCGGATGAATCGCACACGGGCATCAAAGATCAACCCCGGTCGGCGAGAACGACGATCAGCAGAATCAGCAACAAAAGGCCCAGCCCACCGCTCGGGTAATAACCCCAGTGCGCGCTGTAGGGCCAAGTCGGGAGTGCGCCGAGGACAAGCAGGACCAACAAAACGATCAGTAGTGTTCTCATGTGGGTTCCTCGCCGGGCCGCAAGCGGCCTCTGCCGATACCAACAATTAGATTCTCGCGCGAGCCAGGAAGTAACACGGATACTGAACTTCCCAGACGTTAGCTATGTCGCAGTCTAGAAATGGCTGAACAGTCCGATCAGAATAATCAACGGTATTGGCACTCCTAAGACCAACAGCAAGATTGAACGCATCGTGAACCTCCAGGTCCTGCAAACTGTCTGCAACAGTTGAATCAGAAACTAAATAGCCGGGACTCGATCGCGTTCCCGGCCGCCGATGGTCGCGGCGAAGCTGGCACAAAACGCGCCAATTAACAGCGCCACAAATAGCCAATACAGCATGTGGGCCACGGCCTTGCGTGCGCCATCGACCGCTTGTCTGGCAGCGGCAACCGTGTCGTTCACTCGCTGTTCGGCATCCGGTTGCGTCAGACCTGTCCTTGCGGCAACCAACTGAGTCAGGTACGTCCGATCCTGGGAAGACAGCTCAGATTCGCGAATCGAATGAACCAGAATCGCGCTCGCCTCGGCTCGAACCGCCAGTTCGTTCTGATCTGTAGCCGGATGCTCGGTCCGGAACAGGGAGTCGACAAAGTATGAATCTCCCGCGGTTGCCGCGGTTTCACCGGAAGATCCGCCAGCCGTTCTTGCAGCACCGGTCGCCATTGCTGCCGCCAGCGCTGCGAAGAAGACCGCCGAAATTACCAGCCCGACCGCCCACACCAGAAAGCCGTGAGCCGTATCGCGGAAAAATACCTCATGGGTGTGAACGGCAACCCATTTCACGCGCAGCCGCCCGACCAAGTACCCGCCGACTGCCGATGCGATTACTTGCGTTACGACCAGCCAGATAATCGCAGCCATCCCCACGCCGGTCGAAGACAGCCCCGCGCCCGACCACGGCGAAATTGCGGACAGCCCCATTCCCGCTCCCAACGCCAACAAGATCAGGGATAGAGCGGCAGTCGCAAATGCTCCAGCTGAAATTGCGGACCAGATAACGCCATGCGAATGCTCATTGGACCTCACCGACGTCTCGGGAAAGTGATCGGTGGAATACGCGACGCTAGCCATGGATTTCCTCTTTCATCCTGCTTCGCAGACATCTCGCTCACAGGCGAGCCACAAGCCCTAATTGCGCAGAGATTCTGCGTCACCGGTCAGCGAGTGGCCATACTCGATACACCCCTTCTGGTTGCATAAGAAACGGTATATCGCGACTAGAAAGCAGGTAGACGGACGCGAAACCAAGTGAGGCGATTCTCAAACGGGTGGCAATCCGACACACCAGGGATGCGCTTGCATCTCAATGCTTCCTCAAAACCCACGACGTTGGCTGTCAGTTCCACTTTGCAGAATAGATCTGAACCACGCTCGTGTCGTTCATGATGGCGGGCTGGCCATCCGCAGTGATGCTGAGAAAACGCTCCAGGGGATCGCGGCTGAGGGTGACGCTATCGAAAGTGGCGACCTGCTTCCATGTTCCCAGTGCAATTGACAACCGGTAGATCCCAGGCTCGAAACCCGGCTCCGCATCGGCCATCGCGAGATAGACAGATTTGCTGTCATTCGACCAGACCCAGTAGCCCCAAGGTGCATCAAATTTCATGAGGTCCTTCCAGGTACCGGACTGTGCCCCGTACAGGACCATGCGGGAGGGGTTCTGTGCCACGGCGACCATGTATTTCCCATCGGGCGACCACGAAGGCACGTAAAAGCCGTCCGAACCCGGCATCATGGATATCTTCCGGGTGGCAAGATCCAGAACCTTGATTCCCTTTACCTGCCCAGGCAACGGAAAGTCATTGAACGCGATCGATTTCCCGTCCGGCGACCATGTTGGGGCGACTTCATTATTGGGATGGGGAATCAGCTTTTCCGGAGTGCCTCCATCAACCGATATCAGATAAAGCTGATTCCAGTCGGAGAACGCAATCTGCTTGCTGTCCCGCGACCATTGCGCCATGCTGGAGTAGAAGTCCGTCAACTGCAATTTCTCGCTACCATCTAGTCTGCTGCGCCAAAGGTAATGCCGGGGATAATCCGCATACACCATCCATTTTCTGTCCGGTGATATGACGAATGTAGAAGCAGCCAGATCGCCCAGAAAGGGCGCGAATCGCTTCTGCACCGGATCGAATACTTTCATCGCGCCTTGTGCGATCCGTCCGACAATAAATAGCCCTGCGCTATCGTGACTCGGTGTCACTGCCAAGACGTCAAGCTGGCCCGCCGTCAGGCGCGTTGCGGTTGGCTTTCTCCAAAATTCGAACCGGGGCGGTGGGACCAGTTCGTAGATGTTTCCCAGACCTTCTCGGCGAGACAGGAAAATGAAGCGTTTCCCGTCCGGGGTCCACTCCCCGTTTTCCTGGTCGGCATCGTCCGGCCAGTCCATGCGGAGCCGATGCGGGGAGCTGCCACCAACATTCAATTCCCAAATCTTGGGGGAGGGACCGCCCAGAGCTCCCCCCACCGTCACGCGAACGCGACGGGAATCGGGCGAAAAATACGGCACGTCGGTGTCGCCCGGAGCGTCCCATATCTTTCGCATGTTTGAGCCATCTTTGTCGCTCACGTAAACCGAATTCAAGTCAGCATAAACAATCAAGCGGCCGTCAGGCGAAAAGTGCGCACTGCGAGCCATCTGGCTCTCAAGCCTCCTCGGATACCCACCCAGAACCGGAACGGACCACAGCGAACCTCGAGTGATTTCCAGGTTCAGATCCTGCTTGAATGCCAGCATTTCGGTCGCATCTGGGGAAATGTCCAGCATGCTCATTCCGGAAATTGAGGCTCGCAGGGGAGCCGTCGGGCCGCCCCCCACCGACATCTCGACCGGATGACCTTCGCTTTGAAAGTAAAGTCGGGTTCCATCGGTGACGATCGGGCCGGCTTTGACTTCGGAGGAGAAAGTGACTTGCTCTGAATTGACAGGACCAGAAACGGGAGAGGGAGAATTCAGAACGACGGTCAGGATAAGCAGAATACTGAAGGCCGCTATCGCCGACACCAAAATTGATTTACGGTTTATCCATGCGGAACCAACAGGAGGCGTTTGGGAGTTTCCGGTCGCCTGCGACGATTCCCGCTTGAGCCGCCGCAGATCGATCATGAGATCGTTGGTGGACTGGTATCGGTCGGCCCGGTCTTTTTCCAGGGCTTTGCGTATGATGCGCGGCAACTCGTCTGGAAGTTCCGGGTTTAGGGTCTTTGCAGGTCTGGGCTCTCCGCGCAGAATCTCAGCGATCACGTTGGCGGCGGACTCTCCGGTGAATGCGCGCTGGCCGGTGACCATCTCGTACAAAACTGCTCCCAAGGAGAAGATATCACTGCGCGCATCCAAGTCCTGGCCCTGCACCTGTTCCGGCGACATGTAGGAAATGGTCCCGACGATCTGCCCTCGGATTGTGAGCGAGCCCGAGACGGTGGGCGCATCGACTGCGAGGACATTCTCGGGGCGCACGTGTTTTGCCAAGCCGAAATCCAATAGCTTCGCGTCACCGCGGTCGGTTACAAAGATGTTCGAAGGTTTGAGATCCCGGTGGACAATACCTCTCTTGTGCGCCGCTTCAAGAGCATCGGTTATCTGCAGAGCCAGGTTGAGAAACGTCTCTAGCGGCAAGGGCCGTCCGCCGATCCCGGCCTGAAGCGTATGGCCTTCGAGCAACTCCATGACTATGAAACATTGCCCATCCCGCTCAGCGATGTCGTAGATCGTGCAGATATTCGGGTGGTTCAGCGCAGAAGCCATCTGAGCCTCCCGCCGGAAACGGGCGAGAGCTTGAGGATCGCGTGCAAACTCATCGGGCAGAAACTTCAGGGCTACGAAGCGTTGCAGCCGTGTGTCTCTGGCTTTGTATACAACGCCCATTCCGCCCGCGCCCAGGCGGGCTAGACGTTCATAGTCACCGGTCCGGGAGATGCCTTTCAGTTCTTCGCCGCTTTCACTTTCCACCGCGGGCTTCTCCAGAAACGTGCTCTCGCCTTGAGCGTGCGCCAAGATCAGCGATTCGACTTCGCGGCGCAGCGACAGGTCGGCGCAAGCCCGATCAAGGTAGGCTGCTCTGTCTGCCGGCGCCTTTTCGAGAGTCTCCGCCAGCACTTTTTTGACTTCCTGCCAGCGCTCGGGCGTCACGTCGCAATTTCTCGCTGTAGCTCTCGGCGCAGCCAAGCCCGTGCGGCTACCCACGGCCGTCGACCAGGCCATCGAGCGTTCCGCTCGGGTCCTGTTGACTGCCCATGTCCGCACGGGGAGGGTCTTTCCAAAAAGCAGGTTGCCAAAGTGGTGGCGGACAGATTAGTCAAAGCTGCTCCCTGGTTACCGGTGGGTTGAATCTCGAACGAAAACAGGAAATGCAGGGCAGTCTGAGATTGACCGCCAACTGCCAAATCGACGAACAGACCGGTGTCCAAGATGCTGAGGCCAGCAGCACGGATATTCATTGACGTCTCCCGCGCGCTGAAAGATAGCATTCCTCAGACGCCTAGAGCCATTTTTCCAGCATTTCGCCATGGCCGTCCGCGCCGCGCAAAAACGGAGGGCGCGGTCTAGCTCCTGGCGAAAAGCGGGAAACCTGGAAAGGACTTGTTTGGCAACCGCACTCATCGGGAGTTAGCGGCATTTCCACCGGATCAATGATACAAGGTAGCCCAAGCCAGTTGTTTCCGGAGGGTTTGAAGTCGTGGAACGGATTGCTGAAACGTCGCCCCGCCTTAAGGCCAGAATCGCTGGCATCCTGTACGTGCTCATATTCATCGCAGCCCCAAGAGGTGCCACGACCGCCACGCCGGCGAGGTTGCTCATCACCCTCGCTTGCGACACAGGCGTGGCGCTCATCTTCTACCACTTGCTCAAACCCGTAAGCGTGAGGATTTCTTTACTTGCGGCGATCTTCAGGTTGATATTCATCGCCATCATGGCCGCCAACTCACTGAACTACTTTGGCGCCCTGGACCTCTCCACGAGCGCACACTCGGCGGCCGCGTTCAATACGGGCTATAGCATCGCCATGGTGCCGTTCGGGGCCCACTGCCTTCTGGTCGGCTATCTCATCTTCAAGTCCATGTTCCTACCTCGGATCCTTGGGGTCCTGATGGCGCTGGCTGGCTTGGGTTACCTGATCTTCCTGTGGCCGCCGCTCGCAGATCATCTATTCTTCCCGTACCTTGCGATCGCCGGTGTCGTCGGGGAAGGATCGTTGACGCTCTGGCTCCTTGTGATGGGCCTGAACGTTGAACGATGGAACGAGCAGGCCAATGGCGCAGTCGAGCGATGAGCGACACGAGCTGATCTACCGGACGTACAGCTGTCGTAGCCCCCCACTCAGCGAGGAAACATTGGTCTACTCCGTTTCGTAACACGGGTCAGAGGCCCTTATGCGCCGGCTAGGTTACCTCGCCATCGCCTTGTTTCTACTGGTCCTTGTAGGCGCTGGGCTGATAGGCCGCGCGATCGGCCCAGGAGTTCTCCGTCCCACGCGCTTGAACCCAGAGCGACGCAAATGCTCGCGTCGCGCGCGAACGATCGACCGTTCAAGCTCGCACGGGTTACTGGGACTCACCCTGCATCTTCCCCTGGGAATGTTGTTCCCGATTTCTTGGCTCGCGTAGTCGTGACCACTACAACGCTGATCAGAACAAGCAGAGCCCCGAGAATCGTTCGGCGGCCAAGGGTTTCGCCGCCCAAGAAGTATCCGAGCAGCACGGCCACAACCGGATTGACGTAGGCGTAGGTTACGACCTTTGTTGGCGACTCATGATGAATCAACCAAACGTAGGCTGTAAACGCCATGATCGAGCCTGCGACAGTCAGGTAGAGCAACGAAAGCCAGGCCCCACGGGAAATATTCCAGGGATGAAAATCACGAAATTCGCCCAGCGCGGCTGCCGTAAGAGCCAGGAACACTCCGCCGGCAAGCATCTGCACTGCCGAGCTCATGATTTGTGAAGTCGGCAGCGGCAGCTTTCGCGTAAGTATCGATGCTACCGACCAACTCAAAGCTGCGACGATGATCGCCAGAGCGCCCGCCCTGTCGATCGGCGCCCCGCCCACGTTCAACGAGCGGCTCATCAGCACTGCCACCCCGCCAAGCCCGATCAATAGCGCCACGGCCAAGCGGACCGTGAGCCTCTGCGTTCGCAGGAGACTGATTTCCCACAACGCCATGAAAGCCGGAGTCGTGGCCATCATGACCGCGGTAATACCAGAAGGCACCCGCTGCTCAGCCCAGTACACCAGGCCGTAGTCGAGGACGAAGAACAGAATCGCGAGCAAAGAAGCCGATGCCCATTGGACCCCGCTTGGGGAGGGTTCGCCGCGCAGGATGATCCAGCCATAAAGAAGGAGCCCCGCGATGACAAAACGCATCGCCGCGAAAAGGTACGGCGGAACTTCGCGGACGCCAACACGAATTGCGAAATAGGTTGAGCCCCAGACCAAGTAGAGAATTGCAAAAGCTAACAGCGTCTTCCACACCGACGGACGGGTAGAGGGCTCCATAGCAGATTGTCACCGACAATCTATCAATTCCGGCGCCTCATTGCTCAACTCTGAATACCGCGTACCCCAAAGCGATGGGAGAAACGAACTTTTGGTCTAGAATCAGCGTCGAGCGCTGGGTGGGTCTTAGGCAGGAACGCCGGGCGAGCAAAGCCAATTGAGGTTTTTGGGGGCACAAATGGACGTGAAACAGATAACAAGCTACGGAGAAAGGAACCCTAACTCTCCGGATGAGCTCGAGGCATTTTCTTTCCTTGTCGGAAAGTGGCAGGGGACCGGAAGAGTGAAACTTGACGGTGGAAAGTTCGCCGACTTCACTGTCTCGTGGATCGGCCGCTACATCCTTGATGGCACTGCAATTGCGGACGAGCTTCACTCCTTGGCTCCCGACGGGAGCCCCTACTTGGGCATCAGTCTCCGGCAATACGATTGGAAAAGACAGACCTGGATCATTGAGTACTTGAACGTATCCAATTCTTTCTTGCGACGCCAGGTCAATGCGGACTCCGGATCTGTCATCGTGGAGGGGCAGACTGTGACAGTCATCTCGGGAGCGCCCGATTCGATGAGTCGAGAGCACTATCGGGTTGTCGATCAAGACAATTTTGCGTATCTCTTGGACGCGTCCGACGATGGAGGCAGTAGCTGGAATGAAGGGCAAATTGAGATGACCTTCCGTCGGCTGGAGTAGAATCGCCTCGAGGTATCGCTGACGCCCTCAGGACGGCCTCAGTAGGAGCCCGATAGCCTGTTGCGGATAGGCGAAGTTTCCGAAAAATGGCACACCCGCAAACCTGGGATCCTGAACGCTACGCTCGCAACGCCCGTTTCGTTGCCGACCTTGGCGCGCCCGTAGTCGACCTGCTCGCGCCGCGCGCCGGCGAGCGCATCTTGGACCTTGGCTGCGGCGATGGCGTGCTTACCGCGAGGCTCGCCTCGTCGGGCTGCGAGGTCATCGGTGTCGACGCCAGTGAAGCTCAAATCAACGCTGCGCGAAAACTCGACCTGGACGCTCGGGTAATGAACGGGGAAGCTCTCGATTTCGATGCTGAATTCGATGCCGTGTTTAGCAACGCGGCGCTCCATTGGATGAACAATCCCGCCAAGGTTATCGCCGGGGTGCGCCGCGCACTCAAGCCTCACGGACGATTCGTCGCCGAATTCGGTGGCCACGGCTGTGTGGCCAAAATCAGGAAGGCGTTGGTCGAAGGCCTTAATCGCCGCGGCCTCAACGGCGAAGCCTCAAGCCTCTGGTATTTCCCGACCGTTGAAGACTATTCACAGCGACTCACCAACGGCGGATTCGTCGTGAACTACATCGCCTTGATACCCCGTCCCACTCCACTCCCCGGCGATATCAGCGGGTGGCTGGAAACCTTCGCCGAGAGCTTCACCGCAACCTTGCCACCCACCGAACGATCCTCTTACATTGCCGAAGTCCGAGAAGCCTTGCGCCCCGAACTCTGCGACGCAGAAGGCCAGTGGACCGCCGACTACGTCCGTCTGCGCTTCGCCGCAGACAAACGCGCCTGACAGTCGAATCTTTACATCTGATTTCGAAGGTCCTCCGAGACATTTTGTTCCGTGGCGCGTCTTATGACATTGGGATAGCCGGCTAGCGTCAAACAGATTCCCTGTCCAAGAAATCTTCGTGTTCGAGGCCCAAGGCGGCACGCAACCAATCCAGGAGGTTGTGATGCGGATGATCACTGCACAAGACGCGGTCCGCAAGACCACGGTGAGGCGCTGGTTAATTTTTAGCGCGGCAGCGGCATTGACATTGGTGGCGACCGGCCTATTGGCGCAGACACCGGAGCGGCGGCAAGTGTTTCCGCTTCACGATGCAAACGGCCTGATTGCGCCGAAGGTGATGACGGAAGCGGTGAACTATCTGGGGCGCAAATCCGTCCGAATCACCATCGAAGGCACGGATCATGATGGCCTCGCGCTGCTGCCGGGAACGGATTTCCAGGACGGGGTGATCGAGGCAGACGTAGCGCTGAAGAACACTACGCCGCCGGAGGTCAAGCGACCGGGATTCATCGGGATTGCCTTTCGCGTAAGTCCCGATGTATCGCGATACCAAGTGTTCTATCTGAGGCCGGGAAACTCCGACGCGCCGGATCAGGCCAAACGGAACCATGCGCTCCAATACGTCTCGGAGCCGGAGTTCGGATGGTATAGGCTGCGTCGCGAATGGCCGTTCGTGTATGAGTCATACGCGGAACTGGCGCTCGAGACCTGGACCAAAGTGCGGATCGAGGTGGCCGGGCGCTCGGCGAAACTATATATAAACGGATCGGCCAAGCCGAGCCTGGTCGTGGATGGATTGAAGGGCGAGGACCTGCACGGCGGTGTCGGGTTGTGGGCTTATACCGACCAGGAGTCCTATTTCTCCAACGTGCGGATAACCCCGGCCAAGCCTCAGAACCTGGAGAACGGATCCGACGCGGCCGGTTCCTGGGAGATGCGCTATTTCAGCGATGCAGCCGGAATGGAAGCGTCGATGGAATTGCATCGCGACGGGACCAAGTTGAGCGGAACATGGACGGGCCCGCTGGGCGAGAACAGAGCAATATCCGGCAGCTGGCGGAACGGGTATGTGGAACTATCATTCGCGGGTGAGTGGCCCAAGGAGATATCCGATGGAGCTCCGGGGCCGGTGAATGCGTTCCTGGACGGATGGATAGACGGCGACTCCGGCAAAGGGCGGATGCGTGTCGAGGGACACGCGGATGGGACATGGGTTGCGACGCGGAAGGTCGCCAATGCCGGTCTTGGACGGTTCAGAAGCACTTACCGGGGAAGCGGTTCCTAGAGTAAGGCGACTGGCGCGTTTTGCTAGTAGATTGGCGTGCTGGGCTAGTGACCCGAAATTGTAGATTGGTTAGAGTAGATCCCAGAAAGGGGATTTGCTCTCATGCAGACGACGGAAGAACCCACAGCAGTAGCAGGGAAGACCTACACCACGAAATCCTTTGCGGCGATCAGCCCGAATTCAGGGCTGGCCCGAGGATCCATCAAGCGGCGCGCGCCTGGTCCCCAGGACGTTCAAATCGAAACACTGTACTGCGGCGTTTGCCACTCTGACCTGCATCAGGTCCGGGACGAGTGGCACGATTTCATGCCCACCTCCTATCCGTGCGTGCCGGGCCACGAAATCGTCGGCAGGGTGACGGCAGTCGGAAGTGCCGTTAAGAAATTCAAGGAGGGTGACCTCGCCGCGGTCGGCTGCATGGTCGATTCCTGCCGGAAATGCTCGAGCTGTCTTGCGGGCGAGCAGCAGTATTGCGAAAACCACCTCACCCTGACATACAACGGCGAGGATAAGATCCTCGGAGGCGTCACCTACGGCGGCTATTCGGCCAGCATCGTCGTCGATGAAGCCTACGTGCTGCGCATTCCAAACGGGCTCGACCCGGCCGGCGCCGCGCCGCTGCTTTGCGCGGGCATTACGACCTATTCGCCTCTGCGCCATTGGAATGTCGGCAAGGGACAGAGGGTGGGAATCGTGGGCCTGGGTGGGCTGGGTCATATGGGCCTGAAATTCGCCAAGGCGTTCGGCGCTCGCGTCGCGCTGTTCACAACGTCGCCCCGTAAGGCGGCGGATGCCGTTCGACTGGGTGCGGACGACGTGATCGTTTCCACCGACAGCGCTGCGATGCAAATACATTCCGGCACCTTTGATTTCATCCTGGACGCAGTTTCGGCCGAGCACGATCTGAACGCCTACCTGCAACTGCTCAAGCTCGACGGCACGATGACGCTCGTGGGCGCGCCGGAAAAGCCGAGCGCGGTCGCCTCATTCAACCTGATCATGAAGCGCCGCCGCTTGGCTGGCTCGGCCATCGGTGGAATTCGCGAGACGCAGGAGATGCTGGATTTCTGCGGAGAAAAAGGGATCGTTGCCGATATCGAACTCATCAAAATCGAACAAATCAATGAGGCTTATGACCGACTGCTGAAGGGCGATGTGAAGTATCGCTTCGTCATCGACATGGCATCCCTGAGGTAAGAAAAAGGAACGAAGCGGAACGCGCCCACCAAGCATCCAAACAGTCGGAACACGTTCGGAGTCCCGTAAGGAGGAACAGTGCAGAAGCGCAAACTCGGTAAGGGCAACCTGGAAGTGTCGGCCCTCGGCCTGGGATGTATGGGGATGAGCTTTTCCTTTGGGCCCCCTGCGGACAAGCTGGAAATGATTTCTTTGATCCGGAAAGCCGTCGAGCTGGGCATCACATTCTTCGACACGGCCGAAGTCTATGGCCCGTTCACGAACGAAGAACTCGTCGGCGAAGCTCTTGCCCCGGTGCGCGACCAGGTGGTGATCGCGACGAAGTTCGGCTTCGACCCAAATGGCCGCGACCATCGGCCGGGTGCGGCAGCTGTGAATAGCAAGCCCGAGCACATCAAACAGGCCGTCGAAGGATCACTCAAGCGGCTCAGAATCGAGACGATCGATCTCCTGTATCAGCACCGGGTCGACCCGAATGTCCCGATTGAAGAAGTGGCAGGAACGGTCAAGGGCTTGATCCAAGAAGGGAAGGTAAAGCACTTCGGCCTTTCAGAAGCAGGCGTGCAAACGATCCGTCGCGCACACGCAATCCAGCCGGTCACGGCGCTTCAAAGTGAGTATTCGCTCTGGTGGAGAGAGCCTGAGGCCGAGATTATACCGACCCTGGAGGAACTGGGCATTGGCTTTGTCCCATTCAGCCCTCTGGGCAAAGGCTTTCTCACCGGCAAGATCAGCGAAGCCACGCAGTTCGATAAGACGGATTTTCGCAATACTGTTCCTCGCTTTTCGCCGGAGAACCGTAAGGCGAATCAGGCCCTGGTTGATGTGATCGGAAAATTTGCGCAAAAGAAAAAGGCCACACCTGCTCAGATCGCACTCGCATGGCTGCTTGCCCAAAAGCCGTGGATGGCTCCCATCCCGGGTACAACCAAGTTGTCGCGCTTGCAGGAGAACATTGCAGCGCTCGAAGTCCAACTGACCGCCGCCGATGTTCGGGAGATCGAAAGCGCTGCTTCAACGGTCGACGTGCAAGGTGCCCGTTACCCCGAAGCACTCCAGAAGCTGGTAGATCGCTAAGCATGGGTCGCCGATAGGTCGGACCGTCCGGGTTATTCGGTGTGATGTGCCTATGAACAACCGATTCAGAGTGTCGAGTTCGCTCGGCAGAAGGCTCCAGGAGGTCGGGCTATCGGCCTCGGCTGTTTTAGCCCAGGCGGGGCTCCCGCTGGGGTTGTTCAACGGGGAAAGAATCCTCCTGACCACGCAGGAGTTCTTCGCCTTGTACCGCGGGATCGCAGAAGCCAGTTCGGACCCGGCGATTGGGCTGAAGTTGGGCACAGAAAACCGGATCGAACGTTACGATCCGATCTGTATCGCAGCGCTTTCCACCCGGTCGCTGCGGAGCGCGATTGAGCGGCTGAGCCGTTACAAGCAGCTTACCTGTCCCGAGAAAATTGAACTGGTTGATCGCGGGAAAGAATGCGCGGTGCGGTTCAGTTGGCTCCTAGCCGAGCAAAAGGAGCCAGATGTGCTCGTCGATGTCTGCTTCGCCTGGATGTTGACCATCGCCGCGCGCGGCGCAGGCCGGAGGATTCGGCCCAAGCGCGTCGAACTCCAGCGATCGGAGGAGTTTCGCCAGGTGTTCCAGGAGCATTTTGATTGTCCTGTCAAATTCAAGGCAGGCAGAAACGTCCTCGTATTCAGCAAGGCGGACATGGACGCGCCCTTCCTGACGTACAACGCCGAGCTTCTCGCTGCTATCGCTCCTCAACTGGAGGCTGAGCTGACGCAGCAAATGGCCGAGAAGGACCTGCGGGAACAAGTGAAGGGAATTCTCAAGGGTCTGATTGCCGGGCAGCGCCCGGGGATACAAGACGTCGCCCGGGAGCTGCGGATGAGCTCCCGAACTTTGCAGCGCCGGCTTGGTGAAGAGGGATCGACCTTTCAACAGTTAACCGAGGAGGCCCGCCGCGAATTGGCGCACCACTACCTGTTGCATTCGACCCTCGAACTGAACGAAACCGCGTATCTGCTGGGCTACGAGGACGCAAATTCTTTCTTCCGAGCCTTCCATAAGTGGGAAGGCACATCGCCGGGGCAATGGAAATCAAACCACGCAAGTCCATCGTAGTTCTGCGTGTCCGCTTCGCTGCGTCGGCGCCCATCCGAGCTTTGAGGACTCGGATTGGCAGGAACTGAACTAGCCTTCTTTAGCCAGTGGTGGTTTGGCGCTGGGACTCGTTAAGAGTCATTTCTCGCTTGGATGGTTATTACAATTTTTCCTTGCGCATGTCCTTCTTCAAGGTATCGAACAGCTTCCGCTACGCCGCTTAACGGGTAACGTCTATCGATGATGGGTACGATTTCCCCGGACTCAAGAAGATCTTTGAGAAAATCCAAATCCTTCGTGTTTACGTTGGCTGCGAAGAAGCCCATCTTCCTGCTCCCCATCAGGGAGAGTAGCGGTCCGAGCGACATGGCTTGGAGTATTTGACTCCAACCACCTCCCGGCATCGCGTAAATTCCGTTCCGACTTAGCACACGCCGATAGTCGAAAATCGAATGATACGCGTTCGCCGCAAAAATCAGATCGTAACGCGAACCGTTTTGCGTGAAGTCCTGTCGACTGTAGTCGATGACATGGGTTGCGCCAAGCGACCGCGCTCTGACCACATTCCTCGCGCTGCATACGGCTGTTACTTCGGCCCCGAACCATTTTGCAATCTGGATAGCAAATGTACCCACTCCACCAGACGCGCCATCGATCAGAACCTTCTGACCTGGCCCGATCCGTCCCTTGTCGCGAAGACCCTGAAGAGCAGTGATTGCCGCCACCGGCACAGCTGCTGCGTCTTCAAACGAAAGGTTGGCGGGTTTCAGCGCCAAACTATTTTCGGTCGCACACGCATAGTCGGCAAAGGCTCCGAGACCAACTCCAGCTCCGAATACCTCGTCCCCAGCCCGAAACTGCTTCACGTTGCTGCCCACCGCCTCAATACGCCCCGCTAAATCAACTCCCAGTATCTTGTGTTTTGGTGTGCGAAGCCCTCCTAGGCGGAGGATGAACGGCTCGCCTCTCATGAAGTGGCAGTCGAGTGGATTTACAGATGCCGCGTGAAGTTTTATCAGGACTTGATCGTTCCTGGGTATTGGTTTTGCTACTTCGACGAACTGTAGAACATTCGGTGGCCCGTATTGCTCGTAAACAATCGCTTTCATGAAGTGTTCCTCAACAATGCTTGGACGGGACCAGGCGATCACGGGCCGAAAGGATCTGGGCAGAGACTACCTTTTGCCAAACGAGTAGTCCAGGGTGCGTGACGTTACTCGTCGCTGGTCGGGCCTGGTGCGATTTATCGCGGATCGTCCAGACAGAGTCTGGGCGGTAAAAAGCGGACGAAATAGGTCGCAGATAGCGGGGAAAAAAACGCTTGACATATGCCTATATGGGAATATATTTATGGCATGGCAAGAGCGGCGACAACCTCAGACGCATTCAATGCTGTAGCCGAACCGCGCCGGCGGGACATCCTAAACTATCTAGCGCTCAGGGAGAGGTCCGTCAACGAGATTGTGGACGCAACGGAGATGGAGCAGCCTTCGGTTTCCAAGCACCTGAAGGTTTTGAAGGGTGTGGGCCTGGTCGAGGTCCGCAGGGAAGGTCGGAAGATGCTGTACAAGGTGAATGCGAACGCGATTCGGCCGTTACATGAGTGGACGAGCACGTTCGAGCGGCTGTGGAAACACCAGCTGCTGCGAATCAAAGAACTGGCCGAGGCCAATAATGCGCCGAAACAATAGTCTTGGGAGATGTCAAACGAGGAGGAAATCGTGAGTTCACCCGCGCTGTCGCTGGACGCTACAACGATTCACGTATCACAGGAGATAGAGGTGCGCGCTTCAATCGAGGTGACGTTTGCCGCGTTGCTCGCGCAGCTGGGACCGTACAACGAGACTCAAGTGGACAAGCCCATGCCGATGAAGCTGGAAGCATGGCCAGGCGGCCGATGGTATCGCGACCTGGGAGACAACAACGGCCATTACTGGGGGACGGTGCAGGCGATCAAGAAGCCGACGCTGCTTGAAATTAGCGGACCGCTGTTTATGTCCAATCCGGTGATCACCAATCTCCAATATCGGCTGAAGGAATCAGGCGGCCTGACCATCATTACATTTCGGCACCAGTCGTTTGGTCTGGTCCTGGAGGAGTACCGAAACGTGAAGAATGGCTGGGGACACTTGCATGAGCTTTTGCGGCAGCGAGCGGAAGCGCCACGGCGCAGCTGAACCGCATACGGATGGGAAGTGCAGAGGAGGGACATATGTGCCCGGTATGTATCGCAAGCGCAGTAGTAATGACTGCCGGAGCGGGATCCACGGGAGGAATTCTGGCGGTGTGCATCGGCAAATTCAGGAAGTTCTTCTGGGCGAACGGGCCCAGTCTATCTCAGAAAATCAAGGAGAGATAAGATGGCAACAACCAACCAGAAAGATCTCGAGCTCCAAAAAGTGCGTCTCGCAATGAAGACACCGTCGATCGTGTCGCCGCAGCAATGGGAGGCAGCGCGCCAGCAGCTCCTGGTGAAGGAAAAGGCCTTCACCCGTTCACGTGACGCGCTGGCGGCCGAGCGCCGGCGGATGCCGTGGCTGGCCGTAGAGAAGAATTACGAGTTCGACGGGCCCAACGGCAAGGCGAGCCTGTCCGATTTGTTCGAGGGCCGCCGGCAGCTGGTCCTCTATCGCGCCTTTTTCGAGCCCGGCGTGTTCGGATGGCCCGAGCATGCCTGCCGGGGCTGCTCTCTGGGCGCCGATCAGGTCGCTCACCTCGCCCATCTGAACGCCCGCGACACCACGCTCGCGTACGCCTCGAGGGCGCCTCAAGCTGACATCGAACGCCTGAAGACTCGAATGGGCTGGAAGATGCCGTGGTACACGATCACGGACAGCTTCGACCTCGACTTCGGCGTGGACGAGTGGCACGGCACCAACGTGTTCTACCGCGACGGCGAGCGTTTGTTTCGCACCTACTTCATCAACAACCGCGGGGACGAGGCCATGGGGAGCACCTGGAGCTACCTTGACATAACTGCGCTCGGGCGCCAGGAGCAGTGGGAGGACTCGCCAGAGGGCTACCCTCAGACTCCACCGTACAAGTGGTGGAACTGGCACGATCAATACGCGGCCGGCGGTTCACCCGACCCCAGGTGGGTCAAAGTGATTGAGAACGCGAGTGTGACGTTGGGCCTCAACGAATAGCACGGCCGTATACTCTATCGCTCAAGCCTGAAGCGTGCTGGTAGAGCATCGACAATCGTCAGAGCGGAAGCCACTCGAACGGGAACATCTTGCCAGCATCGGCGGGATCGAGCTTGAATCCTGCCAGTTCCGCCGCTCGAGCAAGCACCGGATCGCGACCGCTGGCCAGATCGTGCGCGGTCGGAAGAACGATCTCATCCGGCGTAACGCCAAAGTGCTCGAGACTCTTGCCGTCCTTCATAACCAGGTCTGCGTCGGTGACGGAAAACTCGTAGGGAATGATGGTATCGAATCCCTGCTGGTAGGAATATCCGCGAGCCTCCATTACGCTCCCGGAAGTGCGATCGCCGATCACCGTACCGCGCTGTTCGAGTTGTATGACCCGTGCGAACAACTCCGCGGCCGACGCGGAATTACTGTCCACCAGCACGATAACCTTGCCGGTAAATGCACGGTTGCCAACGGTCTTTGCGAGTTGCGGCTTCATTTCCTTTCGCCCGATTCGATCCGAGATTTTCACGTCATAATCGAACAGATTACCGACCATTTGCTCAAGTGTGTCGGTATAGCCGCCCGGATCGGAGCGCAGGTCGAGGATCAGTGTTTGGTGCTTGCGGACGATGCTGAACATATGCTCGACATCGTTCTGATCGAGAACAAACTCCGGCAGCTTCCAGATCATCACGTTGCCGCTTTCGATGTAGCGCTCGCGAACCACGTGGTCTTCGTTTTCTTCAGCGCGGACAAGTTCCCAGATGTCCGAGCCGTCGGTGAGGTCCGCGATTTTGCGGCCCTGCTTCATCTTCGCCGCCACAATCACTTGCCGGGAGTTGCCGTCAGGGTCGGTCAGAGCCAGACGGACGGCCGGCTGAGGCATCAACATATCAAAAGTCATGGACAGGGGTTCGAAGTCGGCCCTGTTCACCGAGTACCCCATGTACTGAGCGACCAGATCGCCGGCGTGGGCCTTCGATTCCGCATCCGTTCCAGGACGCGTCCGGACGATGTAGGCCTTTTCTCCCACCAGCTGCATGCGGAAGCCGTAATCCTGTCGGTTTGCGCGGTCCGGCGGCCGGAAATAGGTATGGGAATCCTTTAGACCGTCCAGGTAGGCGGCCACCATCCTGAAGCCTTCGCCGATCGTCGGGGAATTCTTTATGCGTTCATCAAACTGGCGATATCGCTCGTCCAGATCAATGCCGTGGTATTTCGGGTCGTAGTAGTTCTTTTTCACGGCATCGCGAGCGTCGCGCAGAATTCCGCGCGCGAGGTCCATGTCGCTCGCGCTCATTTTCTGCTGGGCGAGCAGAGTGCCGGCAGCAAGGACTACGGCGACAACGACGAGATAGAGCGATAACGCCCGACGGACCGGGGCTTCGATCATGAACAGTCCTCCGTGAAAAGGGGTGAACTCGTTGTTACTCACGATATATATCAAAACGGGGACGGAATCAGTTGTAGCGAACTGATGTACGTGCCTATATCATTACCGCCAGCCAGGGAGGTTACGAGACGAGCCCGAAACGCGGGGGCCACAGGACCAAATCCTGAGGCATTTTTCCCAGGCGGCTTATTCATTCGGGGGCGCGGGACGGGATCTTAGGGTGAACCCGGCCAATGTTATAGTCGTCAATCAGAGTGAGGGCGACAGGCCCCGGTGAAACACCTCAACGCATTTCGATTTCTCGCATTTCGGAACCGCGCGCTAGTCCTTGCCGTATCGGTGTGCAGCGCGAACCTATTCAGCACAGCTTTCGCCCAAAACCAGCCCTCCGGCGCGCCCCCCATCCAGGTCAAGAGCGACGAGATTCTGGTGCCTGTCCTCGTACTGGATAAGAAACGTATCGACGCCATTCATCGGATGGACCTGCGCAGTTATGTGCACGAAGTGAAGGCACCGAATTCTCGACTGCTACTCGATCTTGCGATGACGGGTCTTGCGGCCGGCGAATTCCATATCTTTGAGGACGGCAAGGAGCAGAAAATCGAGCGCGTGGGGCCCGAGCCTGGATGGAATCAGAACTTGCCGGAGGGTCCCGGGTACGAGTCCCCCGGATCTCCGCCCGAGGCCACTGATTCAAGCAGGAAAAGCTCTTACTTCTACGTCGAGTTACCGCATTGGCCCACCTATGAAGTTTCCTATGCTCCGCCGCCATCGCCTAGCGGAAGCTGTCACACCGTGAACGTCAAGGTCGATCGCCGCAATTCATATGTCTTGGCTCGTTCCGAATATTGCAACACGACGCATGCCGTTTACGACGCGCTCAACGGAACGCCGCTCGGCAATCGCATGGCGGCGGACCTGAATTCGACCGACCGCGGGCCCCTGAGGTTGATGGCCGCGGCGTTCAGCTTGTTCGGTGGCAACGCGTCGGGCTACACCGATATTTTGCTGAATACTTCCAGTCAATCCAGGCGCTTGGCGGATTGCACACGGCTCCCGGAAATCGGATTCCTGGGAATGATCTACTCAAGCGACGGCCGACTCGCGGGTCGTTTCAGCGGTCGTGGGATGGGAGGAGACCTGTATGCCTCTCACCATGAGTTTCCTGTCTTGGTGCCCAGCCCACTCGCGGACGGGCCCTGTTACCTTGCCGGAACGAATGCTTTCGAAGCTCGACTCGACTTGCCTCCCGGCGACTACAAATTGCAAGCCGTCATCAGGGACGGAAAGCAGTTCGGCCGGACCGAAATACCGATCCGCGTCGAAAGCTTTAACGGTACGCAGCTCGCGATCAGTGACATCGCGCTCGGCAAGAACCACCGCTCGGTGATGGGCGGCTCGGAGCCGGGTCCTGATACGTCGCCGGATCAGTTGATACCTTTAGTCAGCAAGGGTGTTGAAGTTCTTCCGACGGCGGACACGCGGTTCAAAGCCGGCGTGGCGATCGACTTTTACTTCGAAGTGTATTCGCCGCTACAGTCAGCCCCTCCGGCAGGGAAAACGGAAGTGGACATGCGCGTCCTGGATGCGGAGAGGGGACAAGTGGTGAAGGAAGTCCGTCCTGCGGATACAGCGCCTTACCGTAAGCCCGGAGATCCGATCATTCCCGTCAGCGGCGGAATCGACATCACCAACCTAGCGGGTGGATCCTATAAGCTCCAAGCGCGGGCTACGGATTCGACAGGCCAATCCACAGCCTGGAGCTCGGTCGCATTCAGCATTCAATAGGCAGGGAAAAGGTCGCGCGGCTTACCCGAATACACACAAGAACTCTAGTTCCACTTTGCCAAGTATATCTGATCGACGCTCGTGTCGAACATCATGGCGGGCTGACCTTCCGAGGTGATGCTGGGAAAGACGCCCTGTTCAGGGTTGCCGATAACAGCGAGAGGATCGTAACCGGCGATCCGACTCCACGCTCCGTCCGCGATTGCCAGCCGATAAAATCCCCGCACCTGCTCTGGACCGTAATCCGGCATGTCGAAGTACAGAGACTGACTGTCGTTCGACCAGACCCAATTCCCCCACGGACGCTCAGAGACCCTTAGCGCTTTCCAAGTCCCGGATTGCGCCGAGTAGAGCACCACGCGGGTCGGATTATAGCCCCACGCTACCATGTACTTCCCGTCAGGCGACCATGTGGGAGCAATAAAGCCCTGCGAACCGGTCATGATGGATATCTTCCGCGTGGCGAGATCCAGAACTTTAATTCCGATAAACTGACCTGGTGAGGGATAGTCATTGAACGCGATCGATTTCCCGTCCGGCGACCAGTTTGGCAGAACATCCTGGTTGGGATTGGGAATCAGTTTTTCTGGAGTGCCGCCGTCAGCCGATATCATGTAGATCTGGTTCCAATCAGAATAGACAACCTTCTTACTATCCGGGGACCATCGCGGCATGATCGAATAAGAGTCCGTCAGTTGGAATTTCTCGCTCCCGTCCAACCGGCTTCGCCAAAGATGATGCTGGGGGTAGTCCACATAGACCATCCACTTTTTGTCGGGTGAAACGACGAACTCCGAAGCAGCCAAACCACCCAGAAAAGGCACGAACCTCTTCTGTGCAGGATCCCATACTTGCATCGTTCCCTGAGCAATCTCGCCAACTGTAAATAGACCGGTGCTGTCGCGAGAAGGCGTCGCCGCCAACACGTTAATCTGGCCCTCCGTTAACCGCACCGCGGAGGGCCTTCTCCAAAACGCGAACCAGGGCGGCCGGACCACCTCGTAAATGTTTCTTTGTCCATTGCGCCCGGACAGGAAGACAAAATGCTTCCCATCCGATGTCCACTGTCCGGCCAACTGGTCGGCGTCCTCCGGCCAATCCAGATCAAGCCGATGCGGCGAGCCCCCGTCAGATCTCAACTCCCATATCTTGGGCTCTTTCGTGCCTTCGACGACGGTCGCAGCAATGAAGTGGGAGTCGGGCGAGAAACAAGCTGTATCGACCTCGCCCGGAGCGTCCCACACTTTTCGGACGTTCGCTCCGTCCCCGTCACCGACGTACACGGAATTTAGCTCAGCATAGACGATCATGCGGCCGTCCGCCGACCAGTGCGCACCGCGCGCGGTCTGGTTCCCGAGCCTCCTCGGGTAGCCTCCAAGAACCGGGACCGACCAGAGCGAACCTCGAAACGTCTCGTCATTCAAGTCCCTCTTCAACGCCAGCATTTCGGATCCGTCCGGAGAAATATCCATCATTCCCATTCCGGGGAAGGAAGCCCGCAGCGGAGCTGTGGGGCCGCCGTTCACGGACATTTCTACCGGACCATCCTGGCTCTGAAAATAGATGCGTGTTCCATCGGTGAGGACGGAGCCTCCCTTGTGGTCGGTAGTAAAAGTGATCTGCTTCCAAACGAGGGGACCCGAGACGGGCGAAGGCCCGTTCGCGATGGCGATCAGCATGAGCAAGAGAACCAGAGCCGCCACAGTGGCAACGCCCCCAAACGCCCACGGGAGCGCGCGGCGCCAGTGACTTCTGATTGCCGGAGTGCCCACGAGCGCCGCATCGGGCACGTCGGAGAGAACTTCATCCAGCGCGATGCGCGCGTCTCCGATCGCCTGCAAACGCTGGCGAACCTCTTTTTGCAGGCAGCGCCGCAACAGCACGCGAACCTGTTGCGGCGTGGCGTGCGGCAGCGGCGTCCAATCAGGCTCGGTTCGAATCACCGACGCTAGCGTATCGGTCACCGAATCGCCTCGAAACGCCATCTTTCCGGTGAGCATTTCGTACACCACGCAGCCGAACGCCCAAATGTCCGCGCGCCGATCTACCGCTTTACCTTTCGCCTGCTCCGGCGACATGTACGCCGCAGTGCCCAGCAACACTCCCGCCTCCGTGGCCATCTCGCTGATCGTCGGCGAATTGCCCAGCTGCGTTTCGCTTCCGCCACCTTGGATCGCTTTCGCGAGACCGAAGTCCAGCACCTTCACCGCGTCGCCGCTCGTCACCTTCACGTTCGCCGGTTTGAGGTCCCGGTGCACCACGCCATGCTCGTGCGCATACTCCAGTGCCTCACAAATCTGCTTCGCAATCCGCAGCGCCTCCTCAACCGGTATCGGTCCCAGCCTGATGCGATCGGCCAGCGTCTGCCCATCCACCAGCTCCATCACGAGCGCGAGCGTGCCGGTTGATTGCTCCAGTCCGTAAATGGTCGCGACGTTGGGATGATTCAGTGAGGCCAGCACTCGCGCTTCGCGTTGGAAACGCGACAGCCGCTCGGAATCGCTTGAGAACTTTCGAGGAAGGACCTTCACCGCGACCGTGCGCGCCAGCTGCGTGTCGCGCGCGCTATAGACGACGCCCATACCGCCGGCGCCGATCCGCGTCAGAATTTCGTAGCCGCCAATCCGGGAACCGCTTTTCAGCACTTCGTCGCTCGGCAACCCTGCCGGTGAAAGCTCGATCAAACTGCTGTCCCCTTGCTCGTGCGAAAGAATCAGAGATTCAACTTCGCGGCGCAATGATGGATCGGTGCAGGCTCGATCGAGATACGCAACCCTGTCCGCCGGCGCTTTTTGCAGCGTCGCGAACAGTACTTCCTTCACTTCCTGCCAGCGCTCGGGCTTCATCTGGCCGCTTCCCTTTTTAGCTCCCGTCGCAGCCATGCGCGCGCCGTTACCCATTCGCGCTTCACCGTGGCCGGCGAAACATCCAGCACCACCGCGGTCTGGTCGATCGAAAGCCCTCCAAAGAATCTCATCTCGATCACCCGGGCCTGCTGCGCGTCCAGCTGGGCAAGTTTACCCAGGGCATCATCCAGCACAACCAAATCGACAGCCGGCTTTTCCGCCAGAGCGCCTTCCAGATCGAGAGCCAGGCGGGTTGCTCGGCCCCCGCGCTTGGCGGCGTGGCGATTGCGCGCGTGGTCAACCAAGATATGGCGCATCAGCTGCGCCGCAACGCCGAAAAAATGAGCCCGGTTTCTCCATTGAGGGGCTTTCTGGCTCGTCAGTCTCAAATAGGCTTCGTTCACCAAGGCGGCGCTTTGCAGCGTGTGGTCAGGACGCTCGTTCCATAGATGACGCCGCGCCAGCCGCCGCAACTCCTCGTACACGGCCGGGATTAGCGCATCCCGCGCCGCTTCATTGCCTTGTCCCCACTCGGCAAGCAGGGTATCAATCCGTTTGGAGGACACGGCCGGCACCTCGGCCTCCTGTTAACTGAGCTGATGATTAATCAAACGCTAGCTTCCCAGACGAGTAAAGTCAATTGAATCAGCCTCCTGACTCGCTGACCGCTCCCATTGAATGAGGGGGACCTTCAGAGTGTATCGCCAGCCCAAGAAATCTTCGGCTTGCGTGAGCCGATTGTTCCCCCGTTTTCGCTTTATAGGAGTAAAGGCACGATGCGAACTCCCGCTTTCACCGGAGACGTACTCGGCCAAAAGACGACAAAACAGGAGATCCGCGATGAACATGAATCGTGTGCGGAGTTCGGCGAGATGTGCACCGATCCCGTGTATTTCAACGAATCGAGCAAGTATTTCTGGGCGGTTGCGCAAGGGGCGCTTTTTCGCTCTGCTGGCCTTGGTAGGATTTGGGCTCTTGTTCGCTGCTTCTGGCGCCAAGGCTGGCGGTTGCGCGCTTCCATCCAAAGCCGGGGCCGCTCCCGCTATTCCGTTTGTGAGTCCCTCGGGAGACGACCGTCAGCAGGCCGAAGACTTCGGCATTCCGGTTTCCATTGTGGGGCTGTGGCACGTGAATTTCACCGCGGAAGCCGAATCCGGCGCGCCTATTTTCCCTCCAGCTCCTTTCGCGTTCGGTGAATCCTTGAAAACCTGGCACGCGGATGGAACTGAATTTGAAAACGCCTTTAAGCCGCCGGCGGGCGGTAACATCTGCTACGGCGTCTGGAAGGATTTGGGTGAAGGCAGCGTCAAGCTCCACCATTTCGGCTTGATCTTTGACTCGACGACGGGGAACCTTACGAACATTTTCACCCTCGACGAAAAAGATACGGTTGCGCGCAACAACCAAACCTACAGCGGTACTTTCGACTTCAAAGTCTGGCCTTCCAGCTTCGCTGCGGTCGGTGTCGGAACGCCCATCGCCGAGGTCACGGGGACCATACTCGCTACCCGAATAAACGTGGATTGACTGACCCCCAACCAGACCAAATGCATGCCGCAAACCGTGGCGACGGGGGCTGGGCTTCCAGCCCCTTTGCCAGGGCGCCCGATTCAGGTCCTTTCCCATCAGGCTCGCTCTCCTCTGAAATTTACAGCGCTGTAACAGGCGGTTTGCATATACTCCGCGATTCGGAGGCCGCAGGTTCTCGAGCCTCCGGCCACTTCATACATGTTGAGGCTTTGGGCTTATGGCTTCTGAGAATGCCTTACACTTGATCGCTGTCTCGCTGCGAGAGCGGCTGCTCCCCCTAGTCCGCCGGACCGATTCTGAGCACCTGCTACATCCGCGACAAAAGCCCGCGTCACTAATCTACGACGTAGATGACCGTCCGCCTCTGCTCGTGCGGCTGGGTGTGTCGATCCAGCATCTTTTCCTGATGTTCACAAGTTGGGTCTACATCGTTGTGATCGTCAATTCCGTCGGAGGTACGGCTTTCCAGGCGGAGAATTTGATCCGAATCTCGATGATCGCAGCTGGCGTCGCAACCATCCTCCAGGCGACGCAGGGAATTCTGGGGAGCGGTTACCTTTGCCCACTTTCGTGCAGCCTTACGTATTTGCCATCTTCCATCCTGGCTGCAAGTACGGGCGGATTTCCGCTGCTGTTCGGAATGGTGGCTTTCTCTGGGGCAGTCACTGGATTTCTGTCCCGAATTACTCGGCGCCTGCGTATTTTGTTTCCGCCGGAAGTGACGGGACTGATGGTGTCCATGACTGGGTTGCAACTGGTGGCGCTCGGTTGCCCCCGCTTCGTCGGCTTCACCGGTCCAGGCTCGGCCCCGAATCTGCGCACGGCCGCGATTGGCGCAGCCACCCTAATCACCATGGTTGGCGCGACTGTTTGGACCAAGGGCAAATTACACGTGCTACCCCTGCTGATCGGGTTGACCGTGGGTTACGGTCTTTCCGTTGTTCTCGGGGAACTCCCGTGGAGCCAATTTCTGAACGAACTCAGCGAACCGTGGTTCAGCTTGCCCCACCGCGTGGCCACCGGAATCTCTTTTCGTGCTTCCATGCTTGCACCATTTCTGATCGCGAGCCTGACCGCGAACCTGAAAACCGTGGGCGATTTGACCCTCTGCCAGAAAATTAATGATGCCGACTGGAAGCGCACGGACATGAAGTCCATCAGCGGCGGAATTCTGGCGAACGGTCTCGGCACATTGTTTTCCGGGCTAGCCGGCGGTGTGGCGCAGAATACGGTTTCCAGCAGTGTCGGCTTGTCGCTAGCAACCGGAGTCACGAGCAGGTCCATCGCGCTTCCCATCGGGTTGATGGTAATTGTTCTCGCCTTCGTTCCAAAGCTAGCGGCTGTACTGGCCGCGATGCCTGCGCCGGTTATGGGCGCGATGCTGATCTATTCTGCGTGCTTCATCGTGATCGGCGGGCTGCAGCTGTTGACGTCCCGCATGCTGGATGCGCGGCGCATTTTCGCGGTCGGAATAGCCTTCATTTTCGGGCTTAGCGTCGACATTTCTCCCGATCTATATAGCCACGTTCCGGACGTTGTGCGGCCAATATTTAGTTCGTCCGCGGCATTTGCGACGGTGCTGGTGGTTTCCCTCAGTCTGCTTTTCCGGCTGGGGATCGCCAAGCGGATGAGCTTCCAGATCCAGCCGGGTCCGGCCGCTTTCGACTCAATTCATCGCGTAATCGAGGAGCAGGGCGCGGCATGGGGAATGCGTCGCGAAGTGGCAGTGCGCGCCGAACATGCCATTGACGAAACCGTGATGACGGCGTCCTCGCTCAACCCGGGCCTGAATTGCCTCAACGCCTCCTTGTCCTTCGACGAGTTGAGTCTGGATGCCGAGATCGAATACGAAGGCGTGCCACTAGAGATTTCCCAGTCCGCTCCATCGATCGAGGCGCTAGAGACCGATCAGGGAATCCTGGCGCTTTCGACCTTCATGATTCGCCAATACACCGATCGCGTCCGAGTGAGAACCCGCAAGGGCACGTGCACCGTGTTGATCCATCTAGATCATTAGGAGCATGTGGATGCCGTCTGCGGCAGAACCGGCGCGGCAATTCGATCGGGTCTAGCGACAATGGTTCTCCCGCCTGACGAACGAACTGCCGAACATGTTGCGCATCACGCGGCCGTTAATCCGATGATGCGACATGTCGGCAGCTGGATGAACTGGGTGATATAGAATACTTCCGGTTCGACTGGGCACATTCTTCCGCGATCTAAAACGCTTCTACCGGAGCTGTCGGTGACCTTATCCGAAACGAACGCGCTGACTGGAGATTTGGAGGCTGTGGCGAGATGCAGGAATTTCCCTGGCGGGTTTTCAAGAATACCTTGCTGGTCCTACTCATGCTCGTCGCCGCAAGTGGGTGGCTGTATGTGACCTACAACGGATACCGCGCGAACAACCCAACGGAAATTGTGAAGAAGCATTTCGTGTTTTACCCTGAATACTCACATGGGGCCTGGCGAGAGGGAAGCTGTCCGAGCGTCAATGGCCAAAAGTGTCGCGACGTTACCTACACCCTCCCTGTGAGTGGCTGTGGCACGGTCACTTTCAGTTGGCGCGTCTTTCCTGATGAAGATGCAGCTGCGAAATGGTCCTATGACGGCACGAGCCCGAAATTGGACGAAACGAAATACGCGTTTTACGCGATCCTAAGTGAGGATTCTCGTTTAATTGATTCTCCCGCGCTGGGGAAACCCGTTCCGGACATCTGCCCGCTGAAGTAAAAGGGTGGAAGACTCTCGTGAATTGCGAGTCCCGTAGCCTCATTCGTGCGGCGGCGGTTCAGGAATCGCCTCGCCGTCTTTTCTAGGGTCGGATGCTCCGTAATTCACTCCGGACGCAATATCACGTTGCACGGCCTGTCCGCCGCCCACGATCGCGGAATACGCACCGTGCAGGACGATTTGATGACCCCGCTTGGCAAGGTCTTGACGGACACCGGCCGGAATGCGATCTTCCAGATCGACATCACAGCCCGCAAACGTTCGCTTGGTGAATCGGGCGGCCTCCAAAGCTTCTTGAATATTCATCCCGAAATCGACGACGTTGGAAACGAATTGCGCGTGTGCTTGCGCCTGGTTAAAGCCGCCCATGATGCCGAACGCAATGCGTTCCTGCCCGTTGGTCATGAAACCTGGAATGATCGTGTGCAAAGGCCGCTTGCGGCCGGCGAGCTTGTTGGGAGAATCGGGTTCGACGCTGAAAAGCCCCCCGCGATTGTGGAGAACAAAACCGGTTCCATCCGCCACCAGGCCCGACCCGAACTCAGAATAGTTGCTCTGGATCAGGGACACCATGTTTCCGTCGCTGTCGGTGACGGTCAGATAGGTCGTATCGCCTCCGGTTCGGAGCTCCGGCTCCCCGGGCAGAACGTCACAATTGGCCTTGGTCATATCGATCTTTTTTGCGCGTTCCCTGGCGTACTGCTTTGAGAGCATTCCCTGAACGGGAACCTGACTGAACCTGGGGTCGGCAAGGTAGCGGTACATGTCGGCATAGGCCAGCTTCTTTGCTTCAATCATTGCGTGGAGAGCATCGGTTGAGTTGTGTCCGAAACGCGCGAGAGGGAAGTCCTCCAGGATGTTCAGCATTTCCAGTGTGGCGATTCCCTGGCCGTTCGGCGGAAGTTCATAGACAGTCCACCCGTGATAAGTAGTCGAAATCGGCTCGACCCATTCGCTTGAATAATCGGCCAAGTCCTGGGCCGTCATGGTGCCGCCCAGCCGGGCAGAGAGCGCGACGATACTGTTCGCCGAGTCGCCCGTGTAATAGGCGTCTCTGCCGCCCGAAGCGATCGATGCAAGCGAATGCGCGAGATCGGGATTGCGGAACACTTCGCCCACCCGCGGTGTGTGACCATTGAGCAGGTAGGTTGCCGTGGCGTTCCTGTCCTGCTTCAACAGGTCCAGCGAATCCGCCCAATACGCGGCATCCCATTCGGGCACAGGGAAACCCTCGCGAGCGTAATAGATCGCCGGGGCGAGAACATCGGAGAGTTTCTTTGTACCGAAACGTGCGAGCAGCTTTGACCAGCCATCAACGGCGCCCGGGACCGTGACTGACTGGATGCCTTTTTGCGGCATTCCCACAATTCCCTTGGACTTGAGGAACTCAACGGAAAGTCCCGCGGGAGCCCAACCACTTGCATTCAGCCCGTAAAGCTTTCCTGTCTTCGCGTCGTAAACGATCGCAAACAGGTCGCCGCCGATTCCGTTCATCATGGGCTCGACCACGCCCATGACCGCATTGGTTGCAACTGCCGCGTCAACGGCATTGCCACCGTGGGCCAGCACACCCGCTCCAGCTTGGGCCGCGAGCGGGTTTTCCGCCGACACAACTCCCCTTCGTGAAATAACCATGGAGCGGTCTTGCGTGCGGTCCTGCCCATGTGCTTGCAAGGCAGATATCATCAACGCTAGCGACAGAAAGATCATGAAGTGCTTCGTGTGAACGAACACTCTCACAGGTCTCCTAGGCGAAACAGCCGCCGGTGTGGAAGCTCCGGGACGCCCTTCGATAGACAAGCTCCATGCACGTCCGACGGAAGCCTAGTGCCAGCAAGGAAGGATGTCAAACTCGGGAAAATGGATGAAGATCTCAAGCCAATTCTTTCCGGCTGTCCGTTGAAACCTCGCACGACCTACCACGCACTCCCATTGATCACACAAGCAGTCCCGAGTCACCATCACCCGATATCTGTTTAGTTAACTGACCAGCAGCTCGGTACTTGCCGCCCATTGCGGTCGACAAACGGTTTTGGCCAGATAGTCTCGTGCGAAATCTGGCCCTGCAGGAGCCTCAATGACGTCTCTGCGCCCGACCGAAGCTGACCGAAGCGATTTTGCGATGAAACGGGCCGGGATACCAACGTTTTCACGAACCAGGATCCTGCTTTGGATCGTGCTATGCGGCTTGGCGGCTCTACCCTTGCCGGCTCAGGAGACTGAGTGGCAGGAAGCGCACCATCAGATTCAAGACCTAAATGACGCGGGGAGATATTCGGAGTCGCTACCGCTCGCTATCCGCAATCTGCAGTACGCCAAGGACACTTTTGGGTTAAACCAGCCGAACACGGCAACCAGTTTGGGGGACTTGGCCGAGGTAAGACTTCTCCTGGGTCAATACGCGGAAGCGGAGCCATTGCTGCGACAGGCATTGGAGATGACAGACAAGGCCGTCGGCACTAACAACGGGCGCGCTGCCGGTTTGATGAACGACCTCGGCTATATGTACCTCTCGCAGGGAGAGTATCGGCAAGCGGAACCAGTCTTGCGACGCGCTTTGGAAATCCTGGAAAACTGGCCGGCCAGCAAGGAACAGCAAAAGGTCCTGTTCTCCACGATGAACAACGTCGCCTGTGTGGAAGAGCAAGAAGGCAATTATGCCGAGGCCGAA
>Ga0209624_10000479_pt1 | contig 35196 bp, 37 predicted proteins | sample JacPinW_OM2H0_O1_FD_188565 | JGI IMG/M metagenome (GOLD analysis project Ga0209624, IMG submission 188565) | Forest soil microbial communities from Algoma, Ontario, Canada - Jack Pine, Ontario site 1_JW_OM2H0_O1 (SPAdes) (version 2) | ecosystem: Environmental > Terrestrial > Soil > Boreal...
CCTGGCGAATGGTTCGTGTCCCATGGGTTGCGGCTGATCCCAAAGCGGGTGTTCTCCGCGGCCGTGATCACCCCGAATGCGGGCGTGTTGGTGCGTGCACACAGGACGAACCCAGCGCGCACGAGCGCGTCCACAACCAGCTCGCTCTGCTCACTCGGACCGGGTGGCGCACCGTTGGAGCCGTAGGTGACAGGCCAGCCTGCGACCGGCGTGAGGTCCTTGATCGGTATCGGCACGCCGAGGAACGGCGCGTCCTCGCCGGCGGCCAGCCGGCGATCCGCCTCAGCAGCAGCCGCGCGGGCGTCCTCGTCGTTGCGCCACGTGACCGCGTTCAGCTGTGGGTTGCTGCGATTGACCGCCGCCAGGCACGCGTCGAGCAGCTCCACAGCGGAAATCTCCCGGCGCCGCAGCGCAGCTGCGAGCTCGAGAGCAGAGGACGTTGGGTCGAGCGTAGCCACCGTGTCGCGACACTACCAGGGTGAGGTTTACCCGTGTCAACGATTCCGCGGCGGCGAGATCGCACGACGGCCACCCGGAACCGCTAGCCGCTACTCCGCGCGGCTGAACTCCACGATCGCAATCGCCAGCATCACGAGGCCGAGTAGCGCCACCACCGCTGCCTCCACCAGTCCGGGGACATGCCAGCTCCACCACGTCACACCGGGGTCGAGTGAGTGGCGTGCGGCGGCACTGATGTTGAGGTGTGCGAACACGGCCCGGCGCATCGGGTCGACGGCGTAGGTCAGCGGGTCCAGACGGTTGAGGACCTCCAGCCAGCGCGGCAGCCCGGCTACGGGGAACAGCGCACCGGAGAGGAAGTACATGGGCATGATCGCCATCTGCATCAGCGCCATGAACGACTGCATCTGCGTAATCCGTGCCGCGACCATCACGCCGAACGCGGTGATGGCGAACGCCAGCAGCAGTTGCAGCGCGAAGATCTCAATAATCAGCGTCGCGTCGTAGGGGACGCCAACGAGACCGGCAAGGCAGAGCACGATCACGCCCTGAAATCCGGCCACGGTGGCGCCACCGAAGCACTTACCCAGTACCAGCGAGCTGCGCCTCACCGGCGCCACCATCATCTCTCTCAAAAATCCAAACTCACGGTCCCACACGAGCGACGCGGCAGAGAACATGGCCGTGAACATCACTGCCATGCACAGCACACCGGGATACACGAACGTGCGCAGGTTGACGCCGTGCGTGCCCGCTGAGGCCAGGCGCGAGAGCCCTGTGCCGAGCACGAACAGGAACAGGAACGGCTGCATTAGCGACGTGAGGATGCGCAGCCGGTCGCGGCTGAAGCGGATCATCTCGCGCTTCCACACGACCCGAATCGCACGCAGCTCACTACGCACGCTGCGCGTGGGCACACGCACGCGGGCGATCTCGTGTGATGAACCGGCGCGAATCGTGGTCGTCTCGGTTGCCATCAGCCGCTCAGCTCCGTTCTCATCAGCGGCTCATCATCCGCGCGAGGTTGCGCCGCGTGTCGGTCTGGCCGGACTCCGCGTCACGGATCGTCGTGCCCGTATAGGACATGAACACATCATCTAGGGAAGGCCGCGCGACGCTCACCGAGCGAATCGAGGGGTGAGCGGGATCCCATTCATCGAACAGCCGCGGCACGAACTGCTCGCCCGCGGGCACACCGAACGTGACGGCGCCCTCGGCCACCGTAGCCTCGATGTCGAAGCGCTCACGCAGCGCGGCGATCGCCGCTTGGTCATCATCTGTCTCGATCTGCACGCGGTCCTTGCCCACCTTCGCCTTCAGCGCTTCAGGCGTGTCAAGCACGATGATCTTGCCCTGATCCATAATCGCGATGCGGTCGCAGTACTCGGCCTCGTCCATGTAGTGAGTGGTGAGGAAGATGGTGATGTCCTCGCGCGCCTTCAGCTCGCGGATGTAGCGCCAGATAGAGCTGCGCGTCTGCGGGTCGAGGCCGACCGTGGGCTCGTCCAGAAACAGCACCCGCGGTGAGTGAAGTAGCCCGCGCGCGATCTCCAGGCGGCGCTTCATGCCACCGGAGAACGTGTTCACCCGGCTATCGCGCCGCTCCCACAAGCCGACCATCTCCATTACCTGGCGCATGCGCTCGCCCACCAGCTCACGCGGCACGCCGTACAACTCGGCGTGCAGCCGCAGATTCTGCTCGGCGCTCAGATAGCTGTCGAGCGTGGTGTCCTGGAAGACCAGGCCGATGTTGCGTCTCACCTCGTCGCGTTCGCTAACGACGTCGTGTCCCGCGACGAGCGCCGAGCCACCGCTGGGGCGCACGAGCGTGCACAGCATGTTGATGGTGGTCGACTTGCCGGCGCCATTGGGGCCAAGGAAGCCGAAGATCTCGCCGGGAGCCACTTCGAAGTCGATGCCGCGCACGGCCTCGACTTCGTCGTAGCGCTTGATCAGACCATTGACCGAGACGGCGGCGCGGGGCGCCGTCTCGGTGGCCTGGCTTGGAGCTGTGGAGGCGGTCGAGCTCAACTGTTCTAGTCCACGGTACCGGCATCGGCGCCGGTGTCCGTGTCCTTGCTCGCGGAGTTTGTCTCACCACCGGCAACATCCACGTCGCCGTCCGCGAGGATACGGTAGAGATCGCGCCGAGTCGTGGCCAGCACGCCTGCGGCCTTTGCAATCTGCCCCTCGCTGCCGGTGTGCATCACCTGTGCGAACGCGTGGGCCACCTCTCGCATGAGCTTGCCGAGTTCGTGCCTTCCACCAGCGCCCTCGCCAGTCTGCTCCCACGGAGCCGGCTGCTCAGCACCGCGCTCCTCTACGACCTTGCGACCCTCGTCGGTAATCGCGAACAGCTTGCGGCCGTCGCTCTCCTGTGTACGGATCAAGCCCTCATCCTCGAGCTGCTGAAGCGCCGGGTACACCGAGCCGGGGCTCGGGCTCCAGATGCCGCCGCTTCGCTCCTGGACCTCCTGCATGATCTGGTAGCCGTTGCGCGGCTCCTCCGCGAGCAGCAACAGCGCAGCGGTGCGAATGTCACCGCGTCGCGCCCTGCGTCCCCGTCCGCGCGGACCGCCTGGACCTCCTCCCCGGCCAAAGCCGAACGGACCGGGCCCGAACGAACCACTGAAGTCTCCGCGGGCCTCCATGCCACGCCCACCGTGGCGGCCGTGATGGCCGTGGCGACCCTCACCACCGTGCCTAGGGGTCCTACAGCCGGGCTTTGCGCCCGTTGAATAAATCTCATTGCCAAACATATTTAGTTCCTATCGTGAGCTATCAAAGTAGTTACACGATATATCGTAACAGCAGAACGTCAAGTCCTTCCCACCAAAAGCGGGCAGCGACGCACCATCGCCTGCAGACGGCGTGCTCCGTGGCGTGACTTACGCCGCGTACCGCTGAGCGGCGCGAGCCTTGGCCTTGGCGGCCTCGACCTCGCGGTCCTTCGGCGGTGCGTTCGTCACCAGTTCGCCCAGCAGGCGCGTGGAGATCTCCGTCACCTCGTCCACCGCACGCTCGAACGCATCCGCGTTGGCTTGCGAGGGCTTGGTGAAGCCGCTGATCTTGCGCACGTACTGCAGCGCCGACGCGCGGATCTCCTCGTCGGTTGCTGGTGGCTCGAAGTTGTGGAGGTTGCGGATATTCCGACACATACTCCGATCGTAACCGATCAGCTTTCGAGCGCTTTCAGACTGGGGGCTTGGCGCGCACCGCTGGGATTGCTATGCCTAGCAATCCGCGCAGGGTTGCTGCGATGAAGTTCGTGGCGCTGAAGTAGTCGCGCCAGAGCACTATCTCTCCGCCCCGGACGTCGAAGCGCCCGCAGACCCAGATCTGGATGCGCAGACGGCGGTACAACAACACATCCGTGCGCTCGGTCAACACCGAGGACTCGTGTGCGGAGATCGCGTGCATGTATACCTCGAACCCTGCGCCGGCCGGGCCAAGCGATGCTTGCAGGACTCGGCGAACACGCTCGCGGCCGTGAATTGCGGGGAGCCCGACGTTGACGTATTCGACATTCGCCGCCAGCAGATCGGACGCTGCATCGATCTCCTTCGCGCTCAGCAGACTCAGGAAACGCTCGACGACTGGCGTCGGCGTCAACAGACCATCGCCCTGGGGGCTAGTGGCGGAAGTGGCGCACACCGGTTGCCACCATGGTTGCGCCAGTCTCATTTACGACCTCAACTGTGAGCTCGTCGCGGACGGATCCGCCGGGCTGGATGATCGCGCTGGCGCCCGCGTCCAGGCCAATCTTGGGGCCGTCGGGAAAGGGGAAGAAAGCGTCTGAGGCGAGGGCACAGCCGGGGAGCTGCTCGGGGCGAAACATGCGCGCCTTCTCCACGGCCAGGCGGGAGGCGTCGACACGGCTCATCTGCCCGGCGCCGATCCCAATGGTGGCCCCGTCCTTGGCGAGCACGATGGCGTTGGAGCGCACGTGGCGGCACACCACCCACGCGAACAGCAGGTCGCGCCACTCCCGCTCGGTCGGCTCGCGGGCGCTCATCGTCTGCATCTGCTCGCGGGTCTCTGAAACCACATCGCGGGTCTGGACGAGCTGACCACCAAGCACAGGCTTGGCTTCCACTTCGTGGGTCCTGGCGGGCCATTGGCCGAGCTCCAGGATGCGGATGTTCTTCTTGGTCTGGAGCGTCTCCAGCGCGGCGGCGTCGTAGCCAGGCGCGAGCAACACCTCGATGAACTGTTTATCGAGCTGCTCAGCACAGGCGGCGTCGACCGGACGATTGATGGCTATCACGCCTCCGTATGCACTTTCGGGATCGCAGGCGAAGGCGCTTTCGTAAGCCCCCTGGGCGCTGTCAGCGATGGCGCAGCCGCAGGGATTGTTGTGCTTGACGATTGCGCAGGCAGGCCGATCAAACTCCTCCACCAGCTCACGTGCGGCGGCGAGATCGAGCAGGTTGTTGAACGACAGCTCCTTGCCGTGGAGCTGCTCCACACCACTCAACAGGTGCGTGGCGGCACCCGCGCGCGCGTAGAACGCGGCCTGCTGGTGGGGGTTCTCGCCGTAGCGCAGGTCCATAACCTTCTCGTAGGCCTCCCGGCGGCTCGCCGGGAGCTGCTCGCCGGCGCCTGCCCCGGCAAACCAGGTGGAGATGGCGGCGTCGTAGCGGGCGGTACACGCGAACGCCTTGCCTGCAAGCGCTTTGCGCGTAGCCAGCGACAGCCTGCCGTCTGATTGGCGCAGCTCCGCCAGCACCTGCTCGTAATCGGCGGGGTCCACCAGCACAGCGGCGAACGTGCTGTTCTTGGCGGCCGCGCGGATCATGGTGGGGCCGCCGATGTCGATGTTCTCGATCACCTCCTCCTCGGAGGCGTCGCCGCGGGCGACGGTCTGCTCGAACGGGTACAGGTTCACGCATACGAGATCGACCTGCTCGATCTGCTGCTCCTCGGCGGCGTGCAGGTGCTCGTCCTCGTCACGCCTGGCGAGCAGGCCCGCGTAGAGCCGTGGATGCAGGGTCTTGACACGCCCGTCCATCATCTCGGGAAAGCCGGTGAAGTCCTCGATCGCGCGCACCGGGATGCCTGCAGCGGACAGCTCGCGTGCGGTACCGCCGGTGGAGACGAGCTCCACGCCCATGTCCATGAGACCCTGCGCGAGCTCGACGATGCCGCTCTTGTCGGACACTGACAGCAGCGCCCTACGCACGCGCACCTCGCCGGGCGCAGCCCGCTCGACCCCTTGCTGGTGGTCGGTCATGACGTCGCCTTCGGTTGCCATCGCCACCAGCCTACCCCTCGCCAGCGCGGACCGCCGCGCCCGCTTGGCTCCGCGCATCTGTCATACACCGGCGGTCCTCGCATCCTCCGCACGAATCGCAATGCGGCGGGGGTTCTCGGGGTCGACGCTGAGGGCGCCGGCGGCGAACAGGGACACGGCCCGCGGTAGCAGCTCGTGCTCGAGTGGGCGCAGCGCCGCGAGCACCTCCCCCGGCTCGCGGGCGCCGAGCAGCTCGACAGCGCCTTGCAAGATGACCGCCCCAGAGTCCACGCCAGCGTCGACATAGTGCACGGTCACACCGAACACCTTGACCCCATACTCGAGCGCCTGCTCGACTGCACGCATTCCCGTGAAGGACGGCAGCAAAGAGGGATGGACGTTGATGACCGCACCAGGGAAGCGGTCGAGGAACGGTGCACCCAACAGCTCCATGTAGCCCGCCAGCACGACCAGCTGCGTACCGCGCTCCGCCAGCCAGTCCGCGAGCGCCTGATCGCGCGCGCCGCGGTCGGGATAGGCGGAGCGCGCGAACACGGCAGTGGGCACGCCCCGCTGCTCAGCACGCGCGAGTGCGGGTACGCCGGCGAGGCTGGACGCCACCGCCACGATCTGCGCGTCGCGTCCGTGCACCGTGTCGAGCAGCGCCTGCAGGTTGGTGCCCGTCCCGGAGACCAGTACGGCGATGGGAAGTCGCTCGCTCACGCGCAGCCACGATAGCTGTGCGCAACATCACAGAGCCTGCCGCCCGGATGGCCTTCAATAGTTGGAAGGGGTGGGGAGGCTTCGTAAAGCCACCCATAGGAACACGCCCATGCTTTCAATTTTGATCTCCCTTCTCGTAGTAGCTGTCGTTGGCTACTCGCTGCGGCCAGGACGCTCAGACAAGCTGATTGTCCACCGCCCTTACAACAATCGCTACAGCGACGCCTCCGGCGCCCGCGACTACCACCTGCTGTGAGCTGGCTTGCCGTGCGGCCTCGCGAACAGTGAGCCGCACGCACGCGGCGGGCGTCGGCTAGATTCCGGTCGAGCTGAGCCCGCCCATGCCGGGCCGGGGGCACGAGCAAAGGAGACAACATGACCTGGAAGCTTCGCGGCGCGCTTGCGCTTGCCGCCGTCCTCACGATCGCGGCGGTGACCACTGCCGGCGCCACGAGCGTCAAGTTGAAGCCTGTGAACGGCGCCACATACGCGGGCGTGGTGCACAGCGAGACGATCACCGTGAAGGTCGCTGCCAACGGCAAGACGGCCACCGTCAAGCTGCCCGCCGCGCCCGGCTTCTGCCAAGGCGGATCAGGCCCTGAGAAGCAGAGCTCAAAGGCGGCGGCGATCTCAAAAAGCGGCAGCCTGACGACGAAGATCTCCTACTCTTCTGCCATTGGCAGCGACCACAAACCGTTCGCCACAGTGACGGTGCAGGGGCATTTCTACATCTTCTCCGGCTCGGCGCCGGTGTTCGACGGCACCGTCAAGTCGAGTTTTGTGGCAGCCGGATCAAAGACCTGCGACGGGCAGGAAAGCTTCGAGGCGATCAAGCGCTGACATCAAACCGAGGGCGCCGTCAGACGCCGCCATTCGGACGTCAGGCACTCACCAGCGGCAGTGGCGGCACGTCGCCGCCCTGCTGCTGGTTGACCCCGGCGTTCCCCTCGAGTGAGTACTTGCCTGCTGCCCCATCTGAGCCGGCGAGCGGGTACTCGCCGCTGAAGCAGGCGTCACAGTGGCTGGTGCGGCTGCCGCGGATCGCCTCGTAGACGCCCTCGAGGGACAGGTAGTGAAGCGAGTCGCAGCCGAGCTCGGCGGCGATCTCCTCGGTGGTACGCCCGTGGGCGATCATCTCCTCGCGGGTGGACATGTCGATGCCGTAGTGGCAGGGGTTCTTGATGGGTGGCGCGGAGATGCGCATGTGAATCTCGGCGGCGCCCGCGTCGCGCAGCATCTGCACGATCTGGCGGGTGGTGTTGCCGCGGACGATGGAGTCGTCGACGACGACCAGGCGCTTGCCAGCGACGACGTCGGGAAGCGGGTTGAACTTCAAGCGCAGACCGTGCTTGCGGAGCTCCTGGCCGGGCTGGATGAAGGTGCGGGCGACGTAGCGGTTCTTGACGAAGCCGTCGTCCTGGGGCAGCCCGGCGGCACGGGCAAGACCGCGGGCGGCAGGGTTGCCAGAGTCGGGCACGGCAATCACCATGTCGGCCTCGACGGGTGCCTCACGCCAGAGGATCTCGCCCATGCGTCCACGGGCGACCTGCAGCACCTGCTCGTTCATGCGCGAGTCGGGGCGTGCGAAGTAGATGTACTCAAATACACACAGCGCCCGCCTGGCATTGGGCACGACCATGCGACTCTGGAGGCCGTCGGGGCCGAGCGTCACCAGTTCGCCGGGCTCGACATCGCGCAGGAACTTGGCACCGATGATGTCGAACGCACACGACTCGCTGGCTACGCAGTAATGCTTGCCGTTGGATGCACCGGCGTCGCCGTCGAGGTGCTCTGGGCCTGACTCCAGTAAGCCGATGGACAGCGGGCGCAGGCCGTGTGGGTCGCGGAAGGCGACGACGCGGTCCTTGGTCATGGCGACGATGGAGAACGCGCCGCGCAATCGCGGGAGCACGTCGGCGATGGCATCCTCGACGTGCTCAGCGGGATGGGTGGCGATCATGGCGGCGATGATCTCCGAGTCGGAGGTAGAGCTGAAGGTGACCCCGCGTGCGAGCAGCTCCTCGTGGAGCTCGAGCGCGTTGATGAGGTTGCCGTTGTGCGCGAGCGCAACCTCGCGGCGCGAGCCGTTGGTGCCCTCGGAGCGCTGTACGGGCTGGGAGTTCTCCCAGGCGTTGGAGCCGGTGGTGGAGTAGCGCACGTGGCCAATGGCGAGCTCGCCGGCGAGCGTGCGCAGGTCGTTCTCGGTGAATACCTGGTTGACGAGCCCGAGCTCGCGGCGGGTGATGATGTGCCCGCCGCGATCGGCCGCGGCGATCCCTGCCGACTCTTGGCCGCGGTGCTGCAGGGCGTACAGCGCGAAGTAAGACAGACGCGACACCTCGTGACCGGGCGCGTACAGTCCGAACACTCCGCACTCGTCGCGGACATGTTCCTCGGGCCAGCCTCCAGCTAGCCCCTTTGATGGCGAGGGTCGCCCTCCAGGCGACCTTGAGGGACGCATCACGTTCACAAGCTAGCAGGGGTCATGGGAACAGCTCGCCGAGGCGCCCGTGAGCATCGCCCAGCTCCAGGAGGGTGACGGTGATCATGTTGCCGGCGACGGCGCCCGCGGCGACCATGTTGAGCACGTCCTCGCCGACCCGTCCGAGCACACGCATTTGGACCCCGCCGGCAGCGGCCTGCTCCACGAGCCGGTCCAGTTGGTGGACCTCACCGCTGACGATGAAGCCGCCGGGGGCCTCGCCGAACAGCGCGGCGATGACGGCCGTGGCTGCGAGCGACACGAACCCCGAGTCAGGCTCGGCCCCCTGGGGAGCATGGGCCGGGAGCAGTGTCTCCCAGTAGTCCTCCGCCAGCTCGACCTCCGCGCCGAGGCCGCCGGCCAGGCAGCACTCGGCGAGCGCGACGGCGAGACCGCCCTCGGCGATGTCGTGGGCGCTCGAGAGCATGCCTGCGCGAACGGCATCGCGGACAAAGACCTGTGCGCCACGAACAGCGTGCACGTCGACAGCAGGCAGCCCGTCGGGGAGCGCCTGCCCCAGCAGCTTGGCCAGCTCGCTGGCGGCGAGCGACGGCTGGAACGGCCCGACGAGCGCGATGTGGTCACCCGCATGCTGGAAGCCAGCTCGCCCAGCACGGTGTACGTCGGGCATCCGGCCGACCATGCCGATGACGGGCGTGGGGTAGATCGGCCCGGTGGCACCCTCGTTGTAGAGGGAGACGTTGCCGCCGACGATCGGCGCCTCCAGCGCCCGGCAGGCGTCGCCGAGCGCCCTGACGGATTCGCTCAGCTGCCAGGCGATGTGCGGCTTCTCGGGGTTGCCGAAGTTGAGGTTGTTGGTGGTGCCGAGCGGCTCGGCGCCCACACAGGCGAGGTTGGCGGCGCACTCGAGCACGGCCTCGATGGTGCCCGTGTAGGGGTCGGCGGCGACGCGCCTGCCGTTGCAGTCGATGCTGACGGCCAGCGCGGAGCCGTCGGGCAGCGCGAGCACGGCCGCGTCGGCCTGCTCGGGCCGGCGGACGGTGCGGGACTGAACGATCGAGTCGTACTGCTCGAACAGTGCTCTGCGCGAGGACAGGTTTGGAGATGAGAGGAGTGCGAGCAGAGTCTCTTGGGGCGGTGCCGTGAGTGACATGCCCGCGGCGGGCTCAGGCGCGGGGTAGATCGGCTGAGTGGGCTTGCTGGGGGCGATGTCATACAGCGGGCAGTCGTCAACGAGCGCGGCAACGGGCATGTCGCCGACGAGCACGCCGAGCTTGAGGATGCGCATACGTCCGCTGTCGGTGACGGTGCCGATGGCAGCGCCGTTTACCTCCCACTTCTCACAGATGCTCATCACGGCGTCGACGTTGTGTGGCTCGACCACGCACAGCATCCGCTCTTGGGACTCTGAAACCATGATCTCGAACGGCTGCATGTCGGCCTCGCGCAACGGCACGGTGGCGACGTCCAGGTCGATCCCCACCTCGCCTTTGGATGCCATCTCCGAGGCGGATGAGGTGAGCCCGGCGGCGCCCAGGTCCTGCAGCGAGACGATCAGCCCGCGGTCGAGTAGCTCCAGCGAGCACTCCATCAGCTTCTTCTCCTCGAATGGGTCGCCTACCTGGACGGTGGGGCGCTTACTGTCGTCATCGTCGGCGCCGAGCTCAGCTGATGCCAGCACGGACGCGCCGCCGATGCCGTCGCGTCCGGTGGCGGCGCCGAACAGGATGAGCACGTTGCCGGGACCAGTGGCGGCGCTGCGGACGAGCCGCTCGCGCTGGGCGAGCCCGAGTGCCATCGCGTTGACGAGACAGTTGCTCTCGTAGGGCGCCTCGAAGTACACCTCGCCGCCGACGGTAGGCACGCCGATGGAGTTGCCGTAGTGACCGATCCCGGAGACGGCGCCGTCGAGCAGGTAGCGCGAGCGGGTGCCACCGCTGCCGGACACGGGCTCGCCGAAACGCAGCGAGTCGAGCAGGGCGATGGGGCGCGCACCGATGGCGAAGATGTCGCGCAGGATGCCGCCCACGCCGGTGGCTGCTCCCTGGAACGGCTCGACGGCGGAGGGGTGGTTGTGCGACTCAACCTTGAACGCGCACACGAGGCCACCGCCGACATCGACGGCGCCGGCGTTCTCGCCTGGCCCCATGACCACGTGCGGGCCTTCGGTGGGCAGCGTCCTGAGCAGTTTCTTGGAGTGCTTGTAGGCGCAGTGCTCGCTCCACAGCAGCGAGTACATGGCGAGCTCGACCTGATTTGGCGCGCGCCCCTGCTTGTCGCACACGAGCTGGTACTCCTCGCGGGTCAGCCCTAGTGCGAGCGCGTCCTCGACGGTGGGTAGCTCAGCGCTGTCAGGCACTGGCGGGTACGCCTTCGACGCTCATGCGCATCGACTGGAAGATCTTTAGCCCGTCGGCGGAGCCGCCGAACAGCTCATCGACGGCGTGCTCGGGGTGGGGCATCATGCCGAACACGTTGCCGGCCTCGTTGCACACGCCGGCGATGCCGTGCAGCGAGCCGTTGAAGTTCTCGCCTGGCGCGTAGCGCAGCACGATCTGGCCACAGCTGTCCATGGCAGCGAGTGTCTCAGGGTCGGCGTGGTAGCGACCCCAGGCGTGCTTGGCGGGGATGCTCAGGCGTTCGTCGAGCGCACACGCGCGGGTGAACGAGCCGCCGCTGCTCAGCACTTCCAGCTGCACCTGCCTGAACATGAAGCGCAGGTTGGCGTTGACGAGCAGCGCACCGGGGAGCAGTTGCGCCTCGCACAGCACTTGAAAGCCGTTGCAGATCCCAAGCACGAGCCCACCGTCACGGGCGAACGCGATCACGGACTCCATCGCCGGCGAGAAGCGGGCGATGGCGCCGGCACGCAGGTAGTCGCCGTAGGAGAACCCACCGGGAACCACGATCGCATCGGCGCCGCCCAGGTCGGTATCCCCATGCCAGATCAGCTCGGCGTCACCGACACGGCGGGCGGCGTTCAGCGCATCGACCTCGTCACACGATCCCGGAAATTGCAGGACGCCGAACTTCATCTGAGCGTGGCCACAGCACTCGTGTCCGCAGGATCGATGCGCTCCAACCCTGAGATGTCGTCGAAGTCGCGGTCGGGACTGAGGATCGCATCCATGTCTCGATTCAGCGCCTGGGCCGCGAAGATCGCGTCACGGACATCGAGTCGCTCGTGCTCACTCCAGAGGTCCAAAGCCCGCTCCATGTCCTCTGGCTCGACAACATGCAGAGAGACGGAGCGCTCGATTGCATGAGCCGAGCGCGTCGCCTCGGCGCGGCTGCCCACCTGCCGCAATCGGACATATGCGAACTCGTGGATCAGCTCGACGCTGGCCTCCGCTGCAAGTTGGCTGTCTTGCACTTCGCGCAAGATCAGCCGACATGGATCGCGATAGGGGTGTGGGGCTCCAAGTGCGTAGACAAAGACGCCAGTGTCGAAAAGAAACCGGCGTGCCACGGTCAGTCGTAGGTGTCGAGGAATCTCATGCCGCCGGCGTTCATGTCTTCGATCATCTGGCGCTTCATGATCGGCCAGTCCTCGACGGGCATCGGCTCCGCGGCCAGCAGTTCGTCGATCGCCTTGACGCGGTCGTCTTGTACTTGCGAGAGCTTCTCGTCGATCGCCTCCCTAATCAACGCGCCCATGGAGATGCCCCTCTGCGCTGCGGTCTCACGCAAGCGCCGGTGAAGGTCATCGTCAAGCAACAGCTGTGTTCGGCGTGTCAACGATGAGGATGACATGTGCATACATTAGCACATAAACATCTACACATACATCACATGCTCGTTGTGTTGAGAATGATCTCGTAGTCCTCGACCAGCGGGTTGGCGAGCAGCTTCTGGCACATGGGCTCTAGCTGGGAGGCGTCCTTGACGTCGAGCTCTACGAGGCGTCCGACGTGGACGTTGCCGACTCCGACGAAGCCGAGCGCTGGCAGCGCGCGCTCAACGGCGACGCCCTGCGGGTCGAGGATGCCCGCCTTGGGACGGATCAGGACTCGGGCTCTCACGCGCTACGCATCCGGCACACGCTCACGCGGAGCCACCGGCATTGTCGCCCGTCTCGGCCGCGCCGTCGGCGGCTGCACCGGTGCGATCGAGCCACGCTTGGAACGGCTCGCCGGTGATGCGCTCATAGGCCTCCACGTAGCGAGCGCGGGTGCCGGCGACGACATCCTCGGGGATGGCGGGCGCGGGTGGCTTCTTGTCCCAGCCACTGGCGGATGCCCAGTCGCGCACGTACTGCTTGTCGAAGCTCGGCTGCCCACGTCCAACCTCGTACTCGTCGGCGGGCCAGTAGCGAGAGGAGTCGGGGGTGAGGACCTCGTCGCCGAGTACCAGCGCAGGCCCGGTGCCGGTGCTGACGGTGTCGTCGAGACCCAGCTCGAACTTGGTGTCGGCGAGGATTACGCCATTGGCGCGGGCGTGCTCGGCAGCGAAGGAGTACAGCTCGAGGGAGGCGTCCCTGACGCGCTCCATCAGCGCGCGGTCGCCGACCAGCGCGACGGCGCCCTCGAAGTCGATCGCCTCGTCGTGGCCGACGTCGGCCTTGGTGCTGGGGGTGAAGATCGGCTCCGGCAGGCGCTCTGACTCGCGTAGCCCTGCGGGCAGAGCGATACCAGACACCGAGCCTGTCGCCTGATAATCCTTCCAACCGGAGCCGGTGATGTAGCCGCGCACCACGCACTCCACGGGGAGCATTTTCAACCGGCGCACTACCAAGGCGCGACCGCGCGCCTCCTCAGGCACGCCATCGGTGGCGGAGATCAGGTGGTTGGCGACGATGCCGGCGGTCTTGGCGAACCAGAACACGGATAGCCCCGTAAGCACCTTGCCCTTGTCGGGGATGGGTGTGGGGTGGACGGCGTCGTAAGTCGAGATGCGGTCGCTTGCGACCATCAACAGCGGCGCCTGCCCGCCGTCACCCGGCACGCCTTGAACGCCGGCCAGGTCGTACATCTCGCGGACCTTCCCGCTGGCGATTAGAGGTAGATCGGCTAGCGAGGTGGTCACGTGTGGCGATGCTAGCGAACGCTCAGGCGACCGGATGGCTGCGCGCTGCGGCGTCCTCGATGTCGTTGAGCCGCGCGAGGATCTCGCCCGCGTGGCGGGTGTAGTGGGAGTAGTCGAAGATCGCGTCCAGGTCGAGCCCGGCGGCGCGCTCGTCCGCTTCCAGCAAACCGCGCAGCGGCGTGCCCTGATCCCACGCGCGCTGAGCGAGCTCCTGCGTGACGCGGTAGGCGTCGTCGCGCGAGGAGCCAGCCTCGACGAGCGCGAGCAGCACCCGCTGGGAGAACAGCGCACCGTGTGTCATCTCGAGGTTTGCGCGCATGCGCTGCGCGTCCACGGTCATGCCCTTGACGAGGGCGATCGTGCGGTGCTGGAGGTAGTCGAGCAGGATCGTGGAGTCGGGCAGGATCACACGCTCGACGGAGGAGTGGGAGATGTCACGCTCGTGCCACAGAGCGACGTTCTCGAGCGCGGCCTGGGCATTGCCGCGCAGCACGCGTGCGAGCCCTGAGATCTGCTCGCTCTTGATTGGGTTGCGCTTGTGGGGCATCGCGGAGGAGCCCTTCTGGCCGGCGCGGAATGGCTCCTGTGCCTCGCGCACCTCGGTGCGCTGCAGGTGGCGGATCTCGGTGGCGAAGCGCTCGAGACCCGCCCCAGCGAGCGCGATCGCGGAGAGCAGCTCGGCGTGACGGTCGCGGGGAACGACCTGGGTGGAGACCTGCTCGCGCGCCAACCCCAAGCGCGCGAGCACGCGCGCCTCGAACTCGGGGCTGGTGGCCGCATAAGTGCCAACCGCGCCGGACACCGCACCGACGGCCACCTGCTCGAACGCGCGCTGCAAGCGCACGGCGTTGCGGTGCGCCTCGAAGGCGAAGCCGGCGAGCTTGATGCCGAATGTTGTGGGCTCGGCGTGCACGCCGTGGGTCCTGCCCACGCACAGCGTGTCGGCGTGCTCGCGTGCGCGTGCGACGAACGCCGCGGTCAGCGCTCTGGCGCCGGGCAAGATCACCTCGCCGGCCGCGCGTAGCTGCAGGCCGAGCGCCGTGTCGAGCACATCGGAGGACGTCAGCCCGAAGTGAATCCAGCGCCCAGCCTCGCCGGCAGAAGCGGCGAGCACATCCACAAACGCGGCGACGTCATGCTCGGTGACGCGCTCGCGCTCGTCGACCTCCGCGACGGTAAACGTGGCACCGCGGATCGCAGCGAGCTCCTGCTCGCTCGGCCCAGCCGCGCCCAGCAGCGTGGGCAGCTCCTCGCACGCGGCGATCTCCACCTGGCGCCAGGTGTCCATACGCGCTTCGTCGCTCCACAGGGAGCCGAGCTCGGGGCGGGTGTAGCGGGCGATCACGCTCTTGATTATCGCCGTCCGCCCACCCCGAAGCTCTCACGGCTACTTGTTGGCGGTCGTCTGCAGCGCACTGAGCTGCGCCGCAACGGCCACGATCTTGGCTTCTTTGCTGCCCTCGGCGGGCACACAGACCATCGCGAGCGTGGTCGGTTCGGTCGTCGTCAGCTGTGCCTGCATCGCCAGCGTAGCTCCCCCCTCGTATTCGCTCCCAAAGGAGTTAGAGAGCTGCTGCAACCACTCGCTGACATCCAACGCGCCCGGGAGTTCCACAAGGCCCACGGTCCCCGCGGTGTCCACGAGCTCGCAGATGGCCACCACGAAGACTGCTTTTGTGGCTTCGGTGGCACCGATGACGGTCTTTGCGTTCACGAAGTAGGTGCCGGCGGGGATCGTCTTGGTGACGACGACGTCGCCTTTTTCGCTCAGCGCGAGGTTGACTGGGCCAAGATCGAAGCTCGAGTAGTCGGCGCCGACTCCGTTCGCACCCGGCGCACCGGGACTACCTGGCGCACCGGGGCTTCCGGCTGTGCCTGGAGTGCCGGCCAGTCCCGCGACGCTCCAGGACACCTTGCGTTCTCCGTGCTTGCACTTGGTCTTTGCGGTGACCAACCTCATCGCACCGCTCTTGTTGTTCACGCACGTGGAGATCTTTGCGGGACTTGACGCCAACGCCGCTGCGGGCACGAGCAGCGAGATGGCTGCTGTCACGCAGATGGGCGTAGTGGACAGCACTGCACGGATACGTCTTGACATGGACTCTGCCTCCGCTGGTCGATGGGCGAGCCGCGCCCTCCAAGGGCACGGCTTCGCCAATTCTCCACGGCAGGGAGGTCGTTCAGACGCCGAGGATCTGCGCGGCGAGAATGGCGGCGTTGCGTGGGTTGTCCAAGCCAACGCACGCTACGGGGACGCCGGGGGGCATCTGCACGATCGACAGGATCGAGTCGAGCCCGCCGGCCGCGGTCAGACGCCCCGACAGCGGCACACCGACAACGGGCAGGTCCGTGTGCGCTGCCACGGCACCAGGCAGCGCGGCGGAGATGCCGGCGCCGGCGATGATCACGCGTAGGCCGCGCATGTGCGCGTTCTTGGCGTATTCGGCCACGACGTCGGGTTCACGGTGGGCGGACATCACGCGAACCTCGTGCATGATGCCGCGCTCCTCGAGCTCCTTGGCGGCCTTCTCCATGATCTCCATGTCGCTCTTGGAGCCCATCACGATGCCCACGAGCGGCGTGTCCACATCGATGTCGTCAAGTTGCGCCTGCACTTCGGCTTCGCCCATCGGCTCAGGCACGAGCGAGATCCCGGGAGTTCCTGGTGGCCGACCCTCCATGTCCCCCACGTTACAGAGCCAGCGAGGAGATGAAGTCGTCGATGGGGATCGCCGACAGCGTCTCGTAGCGGGCGGTACCGCGCGAGCCCAGCTCCAGCGAGACCTTCGCCATGGTGCCGTCGTCGGGCGCTTCCACCACGGAGATGAAGTCGACGTGACCGAGCGTCGCCCACTGCGCCTTGACAGTGGCGCCGAGCTGCTCGACCTCCTTGTTGACCTCCTTGATCCGCTGCGGGTTGTTCTTGACCGTCTGCACCCCCTCGGGTGTGAGGGTCGTGAGCAATACATACGTGGGCATGGCGTGGCCTCCTCCAGAGATCGGCATCACGGGCTGGGCGGACATCCGCCGTATGCGGTTTTACCCGATCGTGCCGACGATCGCCAACAACTACGACCGCCGGCCACGATCTGGAGGCGCTACATGTTTTCGGTCGTTTTGACCGCCACGATCTGCGAGAACGCGGCGCTGAACTTCTGTCCGCTCGGGTCCGAGGTGAGATCGGAGCACACGAGCGATAGCCCGGCGGCCGCTTTCACGGTCACTGCCGCCTCCAGAGAAAGCGTCGTTTCGCCGATGAATGTCCCGGGTACCTCTTCTACGAGTTCTGTGTCCCAGCCGGAGCTATCAACAACCGCCCCTGGGCCGCCGTCGAGGAGTTCGCAGACGACCGCAGCCCTGACGGGCGTTGTCGCGGTGGAAACGACGACCGTCTTAGCGGACACGATATAGCTACCAGCGGGCACCGGCTTGGTGAGGATCGTGTCTTCTTTCTTGCCGGTGAAGTTTTCGGACGTAGGGTTACTAGCTGAGTATCCAGCTACGGCCCCATTTGTGCCGTTTGTTCCATTCGTGCCGTTTTTGCCGGCCGGACCCGTTTTGCCGGTTGGGCCGGTTTTACCGGTAGCCCCGTTCCTACCGGCTGGCCCTGGCGTGTTCCAGAAGATCCGTGTCTCGTGCCGGTGACAGCGCGGCAGATGCGTGAACACGCGGGCTGCGCCGGTGTGCCGGTTGACGCACGCGAAGATGGTCGCAGCACCCGCCTGCGGCGCGGCGGCCAGCGCCGCGATCGACAACGCCGCAAGCGCTCCGATGATGGGGGCGAGACGGCGACTCGTGAATGATGCGTGCATAGGACTGCTCCTCCTTGGTTTTATCGACTGATCGCTGCTTGCGACAGTTCCCACCTGCGACAGTTCCCACCTGCGACAGTTCCCACCTGCGAAACGCGCCCAGCCCCCGCAAACTGGCAGGGTCCGTAGACGAATTTCGTCGGGGCATGCTCGCAGCTTCGCCGCTAGGCGTGTCAACACAGGCCCTGGCATACAGTCGCGGCGGGGCGGTGGCGCGGGCCCGGCAACGCTCAGGAGATCGCTCCGAGCTAGCCCGCCGTCGCTGCCTCGAGTGCGACTTTCTCGAGCGCCAGCTCGCCTTCACGCGTGTCCACATTGACGCTGTCGCCGGTGCGGATCTCGCCGGCGAGCAACGCCAGCGCGAGGCGGTCGACAAGCTGCTTCTGGATCACCCGTCGCAGTGGACGGGCGCCGTATGTGGGGTCATAGCCGAGGTTGCCGATCAGCTCGCGTGCGTTGGCGGTGAGCGTCACCTGCACGCCCCGCTCGGCCACGCGCTCGATCACGAGCGCGACCTGCAGGTCGACGATCTCTGAGATCTGCTCGCGCGTGAGCGACTCGAAGCGCACGATGTCGTCGAGGCGGTTGATGAACTCGGGCTTGAAGTACTCGAGCAGCGAGGTGCGCAGTTCCGCGTCGCGGCTGGCTGCGGAGCCGCTGCCCTCACCGGTGCGCAGGTTGGAGGTCATGATCAGCACGGTGTTCTTGAAGTCGACCGTGCGGCCCTGCCCGTCGGTGAGACGCCCGTCGTCCATCACCTGCAGCAACGTGTTGAACACGTCCGAGTGGGCCTTCTCGATCTCGTCGAGCAGCACCACCGAGTAGGGACGCCGCCGCACCGCCTCGGTCAGCTGGCCGCCCTCTTCGTAGCCGACGTAGCCAGGGGGCGCGCCGACGAGCCGCGAGACGGAGTGTTTCTCCATGTACTCGGACATATCGATGCGGACCATCGCGTCCTGCGAGTCGAACATGAACTCGGCCAGTGCGCGAGCGAGCTCGGTCTTGCCAACGCCGGTGGGACCGAGGAACAGGAACGAGCCGATCGGCCGGTCGGGGTCCTGCAGCCCGGCGCGCGAGCGTCGCAACGCGGTGGCGACGGCCTCGATTGCCTCGTCCTGGCCAACCACCCGTTCATGCAGGCGCTCCTCCATGTGCACGAGCTTCTCCGTTTCGCCCTCCAGCAGGCGGCTGACGGGGATGCCCGTCCAGCGAGCAACAACCTCGGCGACGTCGTCTGCGTCGACCTCCTCCTTGAGGAACACCGGATGCTCGGCCTCCTCGGAAGCGCCGTCTGCGCCCTCGCCCTCCGCGGATTCGCGCTCGGCGAGCTGCTTCTCGAGCTCGGGGATCTCGCCGTAGCGGAGCTCAGCGGCGCGCTGCAGGTTGGCTTCGCGCTCGGCCCGTTCTGCTTCAAGGCGTGCCTGCTCGAGGCGCTCCTTCAGTTCGGAGACGCCTTGAATCGCGTCCTTCTCCTTCTGCCACTGCTCCTTCATTGCATCAGAGCGCTGTTTGAGCTCATCCAGCTCGCGCTCGATCGCCTCGCGGCGTTCCTTGGACGCGGCGTCCTTCTCCTTGCGCAGCGACGTGAGCTCGATCTGCAGCTGCATGATGCGGCGGTCGACCTCGTCGATCTCGGTGGGCAGCGAGTCGATCTCGATGCGGATCTTGGAGGCGGCCTCGTCGATCAGGTCGATCGCCTTGTCGGGCAGGAAGCGGTCAGCGATGTAGCGCTGGGAGAGCGTGGCAGCAGCGATCAGCGCGCTGTCTTGGATGCGCACCCTGTGGTGGACCTCATAGCGCTCCTTCAGGCCACGCAGGATCGCAATCGCGTCCTGCACGGAGGGCTCGCCGACCATCACCGGCTGGAAGCGACGCTCGAGCGCGGCGTCCTTCTCGATGTACTTGCGGTACTCGTCCAGCGTGGTGGCTCCCACCGCGCGCAGTTCCCCGCGCGCGAGCATCGGCTTGAGCAGGTTCGACGCATCGACTGAGCCCTGGGCGGCGCCCGCACCGACGATCGTGTGCAGCTCGTCGAGGAACAGGATGATCGTGCCCTCGCCATCGGCCACCTCCTTGAGCACGCCCTTCAGGCGCTCCTCGAACTCGCCGCGGTAGGCGGCGCCGGCGATCAGCGCGCCCATGTCGAGCGCGATCACGCGCCGGTCGCGCAGCGTCTCGGGCACGTCGCCGTCGATGATCCGCTGGGCGAGCCCCTCGACGATGGCGGTCTTGCCAACACCGGGCTCGCCGATCAGCACTGGGTTGTTCTTGGTGCGACGACTGAGCACTTGGATCACGCGACGAATCTCATCGTCACGGCCGATCACCGGGTCGAGCTTGCCTTGGGCGGCGGTCTCTGTGAGGTCGCGTCCGAAACGCTCCAGCGGGCTCTGCTCCTCCTCGGGAGCAGTTGCCTGGGCGCCTCCTGGGCCGACTCCATTGGGAGGTGTCATCGCTGACTCCTACGTGGGTTGGGACGGAATGGGGAGCGCGCGTCTGCCGCGCGCACGAGCTCAAGGCCGCCGCGATACGGGACGGTCAGCTCGGCGCGGAAGGAGCGGCGTACCTCCTCGAGCTCGTTGGCCAGACGCACCTGCGCCTGCAGCGCTTCCAGCTCGATCGCTTCGATGCGTGCTTGCATGCCTGCGATCTCCTGCTCCAGGTTCAGTACGCGCTCGACACCTGCGAGGTTGAGGCCGAGATCCGCCGTCATCTCCTGGATGCGGCGGAGCTTCTCCACGTCCTCCTGTGAGTAGAGACGCGTGCCCTTGGGTGAGCGCTTCGGCTCGATCAGCCCGCGTGCCTCATACATGCGCAGTGTCTGCGGGTGCATCTGCGCTAGCTCAGCAGCGACAGAGATCATGAACACGCCACGGTCGGTCTCCACCTGCATGCGGACGATCGGCGTGCTACCAGTTCCGCTCGCCTGCGGTGGCGTTGGGCTTGACGAGCTGCCATCCAGGCCAGCCATCAGCTCTCCCCTGCCTTGCCGGCACCCTGGGCCGCTGCGTTACTGGCGCCCGCGGTCGCTGCGCCGGAGCTCGGGGCGGAGCCGTTCTCGAACAGTCGCGCGCGAGGGTTACTTGATCCGAGCGTCTTAGAAAGCTCATCGACCGCCTGTTGCTGCTCCTTGCTGAGGTTCTCCGGGACATCGATCACGAAGCGGTAGTGGATGTCGCCTTTCTCCTTGCCACCCAGCTTTGGCGGCCCCTCGCCGCGCAGGCGCTGGACCGTGCCGTGGGCGGTCCCGGGGCTCACGCGCAACGTCTTTGTGCCGTTCAGCGTGGGCACCTGCACCTCGGCTCCTTGCAGCGCCTCGGGGATGCTCAGCGGCACTTCGACCTCGAGATTGTCGCCCTTGCGGGTGAACAGCGGCGAGGCGTCCACATGGGTGATCAAGTACAGGTCGCCCGGGGGTCCGCCGTTGCGGCCAGGCTCACCCTTGCCGGCGAGGCGGATGCGACTGCCGTCGCGTACGCCCGCTGGGATGTTCACGCGAAGTTTCTTGACCGTGCGCACGGCGCCTGCTCCAGAGCATGTCGGGCAGGGGTCTTCGATCACCGTGCCGGTGCCGCCGCAGCGCGAGCACGGCTGGGAGATGGAGAACATGCCCTGCCCCTGCGTCTCGATGCCGCGGCCCTCGCAGCGGGGGCACACCGACGGGGCGGTGCCGGGCTTGGCGCCGGTGCCGTGACAGGTCGGGCAGGTGGCTGACATCGGGATCTGCAGCGGCACCTGCGCACCTGAGACCGCCTGGTCGAAGGAGATGGAAACCTGCGCCTCGAGGTCGTTACCCCGCTCTGCGCGCGGTTGCGTGCGTACGCGCCGACCGCTGGTGGAGCCGCCGAACAGGTTCGACAGGATGTCCCCCATCGAGGATCCGTCGAAGTCGAAGTTGCCGAAGCCACCAAAGCCACCACCGGGGCCAGCACCACTGGCGAATGCTCCAGAGCCAGAGTCGTACTGCTTGCGCTTCTCCGGGTCACCCAGCACGTCGTGGGCCTGAGAGATCTCCTTGAAGCGCGCCTCCGCTTGCTTGTCACCGGGATTGCGGTCAGGGTGGTACTGGCGCGCAAGTTTGCGGTAGGCCTTCTTGATCTCCTCAGCGGTCGCTTTTTTGTCGACCCCGAGTGTCTTGTAGTAGTCGGGTCGTGTAGCCATCTGGAGCCCGTCCTATGCGGCCACGACCACGCGCGCGGGACGCAAGACACCCTCGCCCAGCCGGTAGCCGTCCTGGTAGACCTCCACCACGGTGCCACTGGGGCTACCGCCGGGCGCCTGCGCGGCGGTAGCAACGGCCTCGTGCACCTCGGGATCGAACGGCTCACCGAGCGGGCAGAACGATTGGATGCCCGTGCGTGCGAGCGCGGCCTTCAGCTCGTTGCGCACTAGGCGCACGCCCTGCAGGAGCGGATCGTCCTCGGCCGCGCCGTCGAGCGCACGGTCGAGATTGTCGAGCGCAGGCAGCAGCTCCTTGGCGAGCGAACCGACGCCGCGATCGCGGGCTGCAGCGGTCTCGCGGGCGACACGCTTACGGTAGTTCTCGAAATCCGCCTGCGTGCGCTGTGCCAGCGCCAGGTAGTCGTCACGCTGCCGCGTCGCCTTGACCAGCTCGTCGAGCTCATCCTCGATCTCCGCGGCCTCGTCAACGTCGGCGTCCGCCGACGCGCCGTCCTGCACTGGCGCGTCGGCGATCACGGACTCCGACTCCTCGATCTCCTCAGGCTGACCGCCGTCTGTGATCTTGATCTCTGTCATCAGACGCCTTAGGAGGCCTGCGGCTCGTCTACGACCTCAGCGTCCACTACGTCCTCGTCATCGGAGGACGATGCGTCGGCGCCACCATCTGCGGATGCGCCATTGCCGGATGCTGCAGCCTGCTCTTGAGCGCGCTGATACATCGCCTCGGAGACCGCGTGAAAGGCGGTCTGCAGCGTCTCTGCCTTGGCGTTGATGGTCGTGGGGTCGTCTGACTCGAGCACCTCGCGGAGCTCCTTGATGGCCTCTTCGATGCGACCTTTGGAGTCGGCGTCGACCTGGTCACCGAGATCCGCCAGCTGGCGCTCGGCCTGGTAGGCGGCGTTCTCACCGTTATTGCGTGCCTCGGCGAGCTCGCGTGCCTTGCGGTCCTCCTCGGCGTGGGACTCGGCGTCGGAGACCATGTTCTTGATCTCATCGTCAGAGAGCCCAGAGCCGGACTTGATCTCGATCTTCTGCTCCTTGCCGGTACCGAGATCCTTGGCGGACACGTTGAGGATGCCGTTGGCGTCGATGTCGAATGCGACCTCGATCTGCGGAATGCCTCGCGGCGCCGGCGGGATGCCGGTCAGCTGGAACTTGCCCAGCGACTTGTTGTACTGGGCCATCTCGCGCTCGCCCTGCAGAACGTGGATCTCAACCGATGGCTGGTTGTCCTCAGCGGTGGAGAAGACCTCGCCCTTGCGCGTGGGGATCGTGGTGTTGCGCTCGATCAGCTTGGTCATCACGCCGCCCTTGGTCTCGATGCCGAGGGTTAGCGGCGTGACGTCCAGCAGCAGCACGTCCTTGACGTCGCCCGCGAGCACGCCCGCCTGGATAGCTGCGCCGACGGCGACCACCTCGTCGGGGTTGACCCCGCGGTGTGGCTCTTTGCCGGTCAGCTCTTTGACCTTCTCCTGCACAGCGGGCGAGCGCGTCATACCGCCGACCATCACCACGTGCTCGATCTCCTTGACGCCCTTACTTTTGGCGTCATCCAGCGCCTGGCGTACCGGCGCGACCACACGGTCGAGCAGGTCCGAGGTGAGCTCTGCGAGCTTCGCCCGGGTGAGACGCGTGTCGAGGTGCTTGGGCCCGGATGAGTCAGCCGTGATGAACGGCAGGTTGATCTGCGTCTCCTGCGTGGTCGACAGCTCGATCTTGGCCTTCTCGGAGGCCTCATACAGACGCTGCAGCGCCATCGGGTCAGCTGACAGGTCGATGCCCTGGGACTTCTTGAACTCCGACACCAGCCAGTCGACGATCGCCTTGTCGAAGTTGTCACCGCCGAGGTGGTTATCACCAGCGGTGGACTTCACCTCGAACACGCCGTCGCCGATCTCAAGCACGGACACGTCGAACGTGCCACCGCCGAGGTCGAACACGAGGATCGTCTGATCGGACTCCTTGTCGAGGCCGTATGCCAGCGATGCGGCGGTGGGCTCGTTGATGATGCGCTTGACGTCCAGGCCGGCGATCTTGCCGGCATCCTTGGTCGCCTGGCGCTGATCATCGTTGAAGTACGCGGGGACGGTAATCACCGCGGAGTCGACGCTCTCGCCCAAATACGCTTCCGCGTCGGACTTCAGCTTCTGCAGGATCATCGCGGAGATCTCAGGTGGGGAATGCTGCTCGCCACCGGCTTCCACGCGCGCGTCGCCGTTGGGGCCGGAGACGACCTTATACGGGACGATTGACTCCTCCTCGTGCACTTCGGCCTCCTTGCGGCCCATGAAGCGCTTAATCGAGAAGACGGTGTTCTGCGGGTTGGTGACAGCCTGGCGCTTGGCAACCGTGCCGACGAGGCGCTCGCCCGAAGCCGTGAAAGCAACAACAGAAGGGGTCGTACGACCACCCTCGGAGTTCTCGATGACGGTCGGCTCGCCACCCTCCAGCACGGCCATGCACGAGTTGGTCGTGCCGAGGTCGATGCCTATGGTCTTAGCCATGAAAAAATGCTCCTTCTAATACGCTTGATAAATCTTAGTGACAGTGTGGCAGATTTCCTGCTTGGCTTCAAGTGCCCCTGACGCGCCTCATCAGGAAGTCAAGTCACCGCGCGACTGGTGCATCTGCCGGCGCGTCCGCCAAAACTGCGCCTGTGTCGAGCACCAGGCGTTCTAGCGCCTGGAGCCAGCTCTCGTAATAAGGACGCTCGGGATGGGCGGAGATCTCGGCGATGAGGCGCGCGCGGAACTCATACCAGGCTAGACCCAGCGCTTTCACGACGCCGATCGCCATCGCCAGCGCGCGGCCCTCCCAGGGTGCGGCGAAGACCAGCTCACCGTTGCTGCGCGGCAGCGCGTCATGACCTTGCATGTCGGCGATCTCCGCTTGCACCACGCCATCGGATTGCGCCATGCTGTCGCTCACAGGCGCGCGACTCCGATCATCGCGTCACGGGTCACGAGCTCGGCCAGATCCGCCTCGCTCATACCGTCGGTCGCTTGCGGGCGCTCGGGCAGGACGAGGTAGCGGACCTCCGCGCTCGAGTCCCAAACGCGAACCGACACCGACTCGGGCAGCTCCAGCCCCATCTCGGACAGCACCTTGCGCGGCTCACGCACCACCCGTGAGCGGTATGGAGGGCTCTTGTACCAGCTGGGCGGCAACCCCAGCACCGGCCACGGGTAGCACGAGCAGAGCGTGCAGACGATGACGTTATGGACGTCAGGCGTGTTCTCCACGACGACCATGTGCTCGCCCTCGGGACCACCAAAGCCGAGCTCCGCGATCGCCGCGGTGCCATCGCCGAGCAGTCGCTCCCGGTACTCGCTATCAACCCACGCTCGCGCGACAACCTTGGCGCCGTTCATCGGGCCGATGTCGTTCGCATAAGCACTGACGATCGCATCGATGAACTCAGCAGTCACGAGCCCCTTCTCGATCAGCAGCGCCTCGAGCGCGGCAGCGCGCGTCTCGACCGGCGACGGCGGCGTGGGGTGATGATGGTGGCTGTCCGCGTCCATCACGCCCGCGCCAGATAGCTCTCCCACAGGTCGACCGAGACAGTCGCATCCGACTCGGCTTCCGCGCCCCACAACTCGGCCGCATTGAAGCGCACCGAGTACGTTCGCTCGCTGGGCGGATCGTCCCCATGGACGTCTGCGTCGGGCAGTGTGTATGCCCCATCGCAACGATCGACAACCCCTTGCTTGCCACGCACGTAACGCGGGCAGCGCGTGTGGCCCCGCGGGTGCGCCTGCGAAACGCGGACGCGGTCGCCAACGGCAAAACGCGAACGCGCGTCGGCCGCTGCCGCCGCCGTCCAGGGCGGCGCTTGTGATGGCCGCGACACCGGGAAGCGGCCGCCGCTGCGCGCATCGAGCTCCTCGCGCATGAGGACACCCTGTTCGATGAGTAGCGTTGCGCAGGCCGTGAGCCAGTGCTCGAAATAGGGCGAGCCCAGGTAATGCGCCGGATCCATCCGCTCGATTGCGTGGCGAAAGCTGTTGTTGTTTGCGAGCCCCTGCAAGCTCACGATCGCACCGATGCCGAACACGCGTGCCTCCCATGCAGCATGGAAGACCGGCTCGGTTGGCTCGACCCATACAGGGCCGAAGTCCTGCATCCCACCAAGATCGTGAACGCCATCCACTCGACCAATTCAATCACTACTCATGGAGCCCACCCGATCGCGCTACCTTCTGTGTATGAACGTGTTCCCGCCGGGGGACGGGTGGGCTCCCATAAAGCCGCGCCTGCGGGGGGTTCTGCACGAGTACGGCTTCTTTGTGTCGCTCGTGTGTGGTGCCGCGCTGATCATCGCCGCATCCGACGGACGGACCCGCGTTGCGGCAGCGATCTACGCAGGCGCCGTGTCCGGCCTGTTGGGGACCAGCGCGCTCTATCACCGCATCACCTGGCGCCCGCGCGCGCGGCGCTGGATGCGCCGGCTCGATCACTCAATGATCTTCGTGCTGATCGCCGGCACGTACACGCCCGTGGCACTGCTCGCGTTGAAGGGGTCGCTCTCGAAAACCGTCCTGATCGTGCTGTGGGCGGGGGCACTCGGCGGCGTGATCTTCAAGCTGCTGTGGATCGACGCGCCCAAGTGGCTATTCGCAGCCGTGTATGTGGCACTCGGCCTGGTCACTGCAGCCGTCTTCGGTGAGCTGCCCGCCGCGATCGGGTGGCTGGGCGCCGCCGGGCTCGCGTGTGGCGGCGTGCTGTATCTGATCGGCGCAGTCGTTTACGCAAGCGGTCGCCCCAACCCCTGGCCGAAGGTCTTCGGCTACCACGAGGTCTTCCACGCGCTAGTGCTCGCGGCTGCTGCACTGCAGTACGCGGTGATCGCGTTTGCGGTGCTGCCTAGAGGCTGACGCGCCGCAACGGCAGCCGCCCGGAGTGGTGACCGCTCGCAGCCGCCCGTCACCTGCGGCCTGCCTAGGCGAACTCGCTACGGCTCGGGCACATGCGCGCCAGCGCGCACTCACCACATGTAGGCGAGCGCGCATGGCACGTGCGCCGGCCATGGCGCAGCAGGTTGACGTGCAGCTCTAGCTCCTGACCGGGCGGCGTGAGCGCGAGCATCTCGTCGTGCAGCTCCTCAAACGGTGCGCCCGGGCGCAGCAGGTGCAGACGCATTCCCACCCTCGAGACGTGAGTGTCCACGGGCACATCGTGCAGTCCGTACGCGAACAGCAGCACACACGCGGCCGTCTTGCGTCCCACGCCTGGCAGAGCGACGAGGTAGTCGCGCGCCCGCTCGATCGGCACGTTGGGGAGCCAATCCAGCGACAGCCCCCCGGCCGACCCATTGGCCACCCGCGATCCGGGTAGTCCGGGCGGTCTCGGTGAGACCAGCGGTCCGGGCGTTTCGGAGATCGCGCGCAGAATTGCCTGGATGCGCACCGACTTGACCTTTGAGATGCCGCCTGGGCGGATCGCCTCCTCGACCTCGGCGAGCGGCGCGTCGCGCACCTGTTCCCAGCTCGCCAAACGCTCACGCAGCCGCAGGTATGCGACATCGCGGTTGCGGTCGTTGGTCGACTGCGACAGGACCGTAAGGATCAGCTCCGCAATGGGGTCGCCGTGCGGGCGCATCAACGGAATGCCGTACACCTCGCGTAGCCGTTCGCGGATTCTCACCACACGCGCGTGCGTGGGCGGCTTCCACGTCGAGGTTGACGCCTTCTGAGCGCTGCCTGTGGCTGCGGGCACGCGCCAACGGTAGCCGCAGCTCGCTCCTGCGCAAGCCCTGCCGCGTCATGGCACCACGGCCGGCGAGCGGGCATAGTGGTAACTGGCGCCCTATATCCTCGCCAGGTGCCCGAGGTGAATGACCGCAGTGGCGAGCTGGACGGACAGCCCGTCTTCTGGCGTGAGACGCCTGCACCAGAGGGCGCCCATGGCGATGCGGTAGCGCTGTATCTGCACGGCGTGCCAGATAGCTCAAACGCGTGGGCTGCGCCGCGGGCGCAGCACGGCAGCCGGTCCTGGTGGCGACGCTGGTGGCGCAAGAAGCGGAGCAGCGACGAGTGGTTACAGCCTCCCGCCTACGAGCGTGGGTTTCTGGAGCGTAGCGGCGGGCTGGCAGTCGATCTTCCGGGCTTCGGGCGCTCCGGCAAGCCCGGGTTCCTGAAGTACACGATCGACGAGTACGACCACTTCATTGAGCGCTTCCTCGACCAAGTGGAGGTTGAGCGGGTGAAGCTCGTGATGCACGATTGGGGGGCCGTGGGGCTCGCGTTCGCTCAGCGGCTACCAGCGCGCGTCGAGCGCCTGGTGATCATCAACGCCGTGCCGTTCCTGCCTGGCTATCGCTGGCACCGCACCGCGCGCGTGTGGCGCACGCCGGGGCTGGGCGAGCTGGCGATGGGCACCACCAACCGCTTCACCGTGCGCCTGGCCTCCCGCGAGTCCAACGTGACCCAGGGACCGATGCCCGATGAGTGGCTGGACAGCATGCTTGCGCATTTCGACCAGGGCACCCAACGCGCAATCCTGCGCCTATACCGGAGCTCCCCGCCGGCCGAGCTCGCCGCCGCTGGCGCACGACTGAGTTCACTCGACATGCCAGCGCTCGTGGTGTGGGGCACGAAGGACCCCTACATACCGGCGCGCTTCGCATCCGCGTACGCACAGGTGCTGCCCAACGCTGAGCTGCTGGAGCTGGAGGATGCGGGGCACTGGCCGTGGCTCGACCGGCCGGACGTGATCGAGCGTGTGGTGGACTTCCTGGGCGCCAGGTGAGCGCTACCGCTCCCCGACCCGGCAGCGGCACGCCGCCGGGCGCAAGCACCAGCGAAGGGCCGGGCACACGAAGCGCTCGCCGACCGCCGGCGTGGACGATCACAGTGGCACTCAGCGTCGTGTACCTGATCCTCGCGCCGCAAAGCCCTGACCTCGCGGCGGCCAGCTACCGCAGCGAGCTGTTCTCCCGCGTCGGCTTCACGCTGTGGGACAACTCGTGGTACGGCGGCCACCACCTGCTCGCGTATTCGCTGCTGGCCCCCGCCCTGGGGGCGCTGATCGGTCCACAGCTGCTGGCAGCGATCTCGATGATCCTCGCCACGTGGCTGTTCGCAAAGGTGATCGACGGGCGCTTCCCCACAAGGGCCACCCGCGCGGCGGCCGTCTTCTTTGCGCTCGGCGCGTCAGTCGCGCTGCTCTCCAGCCGCGTGCCGTTCAACCTCGGGCTGGCGATCGGCCTGGGTGCCGTGCTGATGGCACAGCGAAGGCACCTGGCGTTCGCACTCGTCTTGAGCGTGGTCACAGCGCTTGCCAGTCCCGTGGCCGGGGCGTTCCTCGCGCTGGCGTTCCTCGCGTGGGCGCTCGCCGGACCAGCGCGCGGCTGGCCGCTCGTGCTGTGCATCGCCACGCTCGCGCCGATAGCAATACTCACGCTTGCGTTCCCCGAAGGCGGTGCGCAGCCGTTCGTGGCGTCCGCATACTTCCCCGACGTCGCCGCGGTGCTGCTGATCGCGGCCCTGATGAAATCCGAGCCGGCGCCGTTTGCAACCCGTGTACTGCGGATCGGCACGCTGCTCTACGCGGTCGCGCTGACCGGCTCCTATCTGATTCCCACAGCAGTCGGTGGCAATGTCGACCGCCTCGGCGCGCTCGTGGCTGGGCCGGTCGCCGCATGTGTGCTCGCCGGGCGCTCGCGCGCGCGACGTCGCGCGCTGGTCGTACTCGCACCGTTCCTCTTTTACTGGCAGGCGACCGCCCCCGTGACCGACTTTGCCTCGACGCTCTCCAACCGCTCCGTCAACGCCTCCTTCTACGCGCCGCTGATCGGCGAGCTGCATGCGTTGGGGGTTGGCTATGGGGCGCGACCGGCTCGCATCGAGGTGGTCGCGACCGCCGACCATTGGGAGGCGCGGTATGTCGCGACGCACGTGATGATCGCCCGTGGTTGGGAGCGCCAGCTAGACACCTACCGCAACGGTCTCTTCTACGGTGCAGCAAAGCCGCTTACAGCCGAGCGCTACCGCTCATGGCTCACGCAGAACGCGATCTCCTACGTCGCGCTCCCGGAGGCGCCGCTGGACTACTCAGCCCGTACGGAGGCAAAGCTGGTGCGCAGCGGGCAAGCCAACTACCTGCACGAGATCTGGCATTCCGCGCGATGGCGTCTGTTCGCGGTTGAAGGCGCCACGCCGCTGGCTAGCCCCCCGGGCACGCTCGAGAGCGTGGGTAGCGATTCGCTGACGCTGTACGCGCCTAGAGCAGGAACCTACGTCGTAAAGGTCCGCTTCACCCCCTATTGGGCGCTCGCCAGCGGCAGCGGTTGCGTGGCAGAAGCGCCTGCTGGCTGGACCGAAATAAAAGCCCGCCAGACAGGACGTTTTCATGTCGTCATCCACTTCTCGCCTGGACGGATGTTCAGCCAGGCGCCGCGATGCGGCTGAGCAACGGAGCAATCGTCTAGGCTTACTCAGTTGATGGTCGCTCGCGCTCGTCTCCTGCAAGCGCGCGTCCTGCCGCACGGATGGCCGGACGTGCTGCGGCAGATAACCCTCTTTGGCGCCGCATATCTGGCCTATCGATTCGTGCGCGGGCTCGTCGAGGGCGACGCCAACGAGGCCTTCGCCCACGCGCGCGATCTGATCTCACTGGAGCGCACGCTGCACGTGTTCGTCGAGCCTTCCGTCCAGACGTGGGCCTCGGGCAGCCACTTCCTGATGGAGGTCTCCAGCTGGATCTACGTAAACGCCCAGACGAGCGTGACCGTCGCCGCACTCGTGTACCTGTACGTGCGCCACAACCGCAACTTCTATTTCGTTCGCAACATGTTCATGATCGCCATGGCGATCGCGCTAGTGGGCTACCTGGTGTTCCCCACCGCACCACCGCGCTTTATGCCTGAGTGGGGCTTCGTCGACAGCGTGTCCAACTTCACCGGAGTGCACGTCGATGGGCACTCGGCATCGCTGAACGCGCTCACAAACCTGTACGCGGCGGTGCCCTCCATGCACGTGGCGTTCGCATTGATGATCGGCGGCACGCTTTCGCGACTGTCGCGCCGTCGGATCGTGCGCGTCCTGTGGCTGCTGTACCCATTGCTGATGGCGTTTGTGATCGTCGTGACCGCCAACCACTTCATCTTCGACGCGCTCCTTGGCGCGCTCACGGCCGGCGCATCAGCCTATGGCGCGCGATGGTTGGCGCGCGCGCGACCAAGCGTCTGGCGCTTCTCATCGCGGGTGTCCGCGGTGGGATTCACCACAACCGGCTAGCGACCTGCACATGTCACCGCCACCCCGACAGCACACCCCCACCCGCCGCGTGCGCCGCGCCGCCGCGCGCCCTGGGCGCCGCAGCACACGTGCACCAATCGGCGCAGGCGTGCGCCGCGAGCTCGTACGCAACCGACTGATCGAGTCACGCCTGACCCCCAACGCGATCTCGCTAACAGGGTTCGTAGGCAACGTAGTGGCGGCGGTGCTGGTGTGGGAGCGGCTGTTCTTCCTCGGTGGCATCGCATTCATCCTCGGCTCGGTGATGGACACCCTGGACGGTCGGTATTCGCGCATGTCCGGCAAGGGCACCCCGTTCGGGGCATTCCTGGACTCCACGCTCGACCGCATCGAGGAGGGCATCGTGCTGACAGCGGTGGCCGGCTACTTCGCGCTGCATGGCAACCGCGTTGCGGCAGCCGCTGTGGTGGTAGCGGTGCTGGCATCGCTGATGGTCAGCTACACACGCGCCCGCGCCGAGGCACTCGGCGTCGAGTGCAAGGTTGGGATCGCCACGCGACCGGTGCGTGTTGTGATCCTCGCGATCGGGCTGGTGTTTGCGCGCGGCGCCTCACTCGGCAATTTCGAGCTGCTCGAGCCTGCCGTGTACGTGCTTGCGGCCCTCAGCGTGGTCACCGTCGCGCAGCGCATCTGGCACGTGCGTCGCGAGCTTTCGGTGTGACCTTCGCGACCCAGCGGAGTAGTCTCCTGCCGTGACCAACGACAATAAGAACGGCCGCGCCCACAGCAACGGCGCCGCCTCACAAAACGGCGCATCGCGCTACCAGTCTGAGAAGGTACGAGTCGCGATCATCGGCGTCGGCAACTGCGCCTCCGCGTTCGTGCAGGGCGTGCACTACTACCGCGAGGCTGACCCAGACGCGCGGGTCCCCGGGCTGATGCACGTGGACCTCGGCGGCTACCACGTCCGCGACATCGAATTCACCGCGGCGTTCGACATCGACGCCACCAAGGTAGGCAAGGATCTCGGCCAGGCGATCTGGGCGGGGCAGAACAACACGATCAAGTTCGCCAAGGGCAAGCAGGCCGTACCGAGCAAGCTGGGTGTGCCCGTGCACCGTGGCATGACCCATGACGGGCTCGGCAAATACCTCAAAGAGAAGATCAAAAAGGCTCCCGGCGAGACTGCCGACATTGTCAAGATCCTCCGGGACACGCACACCGACGTGGTCGTCTCATACCTTCCCGTCGGCTCCGAGGACGCAACCAAGTGGTACGTCGAGCAGGTGCTCGAGGCGGGGTGCGGTTTCGTCAACTGCATTCCCGTGTTCATCGCCCGCGAGGACTACTGGGACAAGCGCTTCAAAAAGGCCGGGCTACCGATCGTCGGCGACGACATCAAGTCGCAGGTCGGCGCCACGATCGTGCACCGCACGCTTGCCCGCCTGTTCGCCGAGCGCGGCGTGGAGATCGAGCGCACCTCACAGCTGAACGTGGGCGGCAACATGGACTTCTACAACATGCTCGAGCGCGAGCGGCTGGAGTCGAAGAAGATCTCAAAGACCAACGCTGTCACCTCGATCATGGACCACCAGCTGCCGGCCTCAGACATCCACGTCGGCCCGTCTGACTACGTGCCGTGGCTGACCGACCGCAAGTGGGCACACATTCGCGTCGAGGGACAGGCGTTTGGCGACGTGCCGCTGAACCTGGAGCTGAAGCTCGAGGTGTGGGATTCGCCCAACTCCGCCGGCATCGTGATCGACGCGGCGCGCTGCTGCAAGCTCGCGCTCAACCACGGAGTCGGCGGCCAGCTCGACGGACCATCGTCCTACCTGATGAAGTCGCCCCACAACCAGCGCCCCGACGAGCTTGCGCGCCGCGACACTGAGACGTTTATCGCGAAGTACAAAGGACGGCCCGGCACCCGCGCAAAAGCGACGGCCTCAAAAGCCACCGCATCCGCGAAACGCTCGATAAAAGCCACGCCGGCGCGAGCGAAAGCCAGCAAAAGCAAAGCCAAGGCAGCCGCCACGAAATAACCACACGGGCATGCACGCGCGATAATCGTCGTGTCGATGGCTGACTTGTTCTCCATAGCCCACGTAACGCCATACCCATGGGAGACGGAGGACAACGAGGTCAACGCGCACGTGGAGCGCATCACCCGCGAGCTCTCCAGGCGCGGTCATCGCGTGTTGGTGCTCGCGCCGTCGCGCTCGCAGGAGCGCGTGCGCGCCTCGCGCAAGGCAATCCGCGCGGCCCGGGCCGGAGGTAGCGACGCCGCGTCGCTACTCGAGGGCACCGACCGCGGCACACCGCGGGTAATAGCGGCTGGGGAGGTGCTCGACTTTCAGGGTCCCACCCGCCCAGGGCGGTCCGGAAATGCCCGGCGTCGTCCGTCAGCGCTGCCGATTGACGTGGCGCGCACGGTGGAGGAACTGCTGAGCACCGTCCCGCTCGACTTCGTGCACGTGCACGAGCCGTTCGCGCCCAGCACCTCTAGCGCAGCTCTACGCCACTCCCGTGCCCTGAACGTCGGCTCCTTTCACGCCTCCAGCGAGCGCCTACTCTCGACGCTCGTCGCACGCCGCTTCGTGGAGAGCTTCTTCGGCCGCCTCGACGCACGCACCGCCAGCTCGCCTGCCACGGCCGAGTTGATGGACCACCACTTCCCGGGCGACTATCGCCTGATCGGCGATGGACAAGACGCAGCGGACGCGCTGGAGGAGGTCTACCGCAGCCTGGCCGCCCGCAGGCACCCAGCGCATGGAGACAGGGCGCTGCGTCAGCGGCTCGCCACGCGGCCGCTGATCGAGGTCGACCTGCACATGCACACGGACCACTCCGGTGACTGCGCCACCCCTGTGGAGGTGTTGCTGGCAAGCGCCCGCGAGCAGGGCCTCGGAGCGATCGCCGTGACCGACCACAACGAGATCTCAGGCGCCCTGGAGGCCAAGGCCCAGGCAGCCAGTCTCGGCCCTCAGGGCGGGGGGGGATCGAATCTCAAGGTGATCGTTGGCGAGGAGGTCAAGACGGCCAGCGAAGGCGAGGTGATCGGGCTGTTCATCAAGGAAAAGATCCCCCGCGGCATGAGCCTTGCCGAGACGATCGCCGAGATCAAGCGCCAAGGCGGCATTGTGTACGTGCCCCACCCATTTGACCGCATGCACTCCGTGCCCGACTATGAGCACCTGTTGAAGGTGCTCGACGAAGTTGACGCAATCGAGGTGTTCAACCCGCGTGTCGCGATCAGCGCCTTCAACGAGGAGGCCGCACGCTTCGCCGCCAAGTACCGCATCATCGCGGGCGCAGGCTCGGACTCGCACGTCGCTCAGGGTCTCGGCTCGGTGCGCATTCGCATGCGTGACTTCGATGGACCGCAGGAGTTCTTGCAGTCGCTGCGCGACGCGGAGATCCTCACGCGCCCGTCATCGCTGCTGTACGTGCAGGCGCTGAAGTTCCTACAAACCCGCGCCACGCCGCGGTCGGCACGCCGTGCCAGCAAGGCCCGGCGCCTAAAGCGCCTGTACCGCGCGCACGGCGGTGGGCGCAAATAGGGGCGCCGTCCCGCGAATTGCCATCGACCGCCACGCAACGACTGATGCACCGCCAAGGACAAGACGACCCCCCGTCAAATCTCTCGGGGTCGATGCCTGTAACTGATGACGAGATCCGCGAGAAGTACCTCGAGCGCGCCATCCGCGAGCTGAACACGCTCACGCGTGAGCTACAGGCGTGTCCGCACTGTCCACGGGGGAACCTCATGCCGGTGCTCGGCTCGGGTCACCCGCAGGCGGACATCATGCTGCTCAAGTACGCGGCGATGCCGTCTGAGGTCGAGGAGGGCGTCGCCTTCTACGGACGCGCGGGCGGTGCGCTGATGAAGTCGCTCAAGCGCCTGTCGATCGATCCACTGGCCGTATACGGCACGCTGTGCGTGAAGTGTCCGCTGAGTGACGCCTCGCTGGCCGACTTCGCCTGCATCTCACGGGTGGTCGAAGAGATGGCGATCGTGCAACCGAAGATCGTCGTGGTGATGGGCGAGGAGGCCCTGAGCGCACTGGGCGAGATGGAGATCCCATTGGCGCGTCCCCTGCACGACACGATCGGGGAGAT
>Ga0209624_10000480_pt1 | contig 35166 bp, 41 predicted proteins | sample JacPinW_OM2H0_O1_FD_188565 | JGI IMG/M metagenome (GOLD analysis project Ga0209624, IMG submission 188565) | Forest soil microbial communities from Algoma, Ontario, Canada - Jack Pine, Ontario site 1_JW_OM2H0_O1 (SPAdes) (version 2) | ecosystem: Environmental > Terrestrial > Soil > Boreal...
TAGCGCAGGGGCGCGCGTTGAAAGAGGGCGCAATTCCAGCGGCCAGCGGCGCGCTGCAAGGTTGATTCGGCATGGCGTCGGCGAGTGCGCCAGGATTTTGAATCAGAGGCCGCTGGTGAATCGTGAAAGTGGGCACCGCATACAACTGCGCGTGGCGAGTCACACTCCGCGAGAGAATCAGCTCAAAGTTCTCGGCAAAATTGCTGGAGAAGTCATTCTGCCCGTCCACGGAGAATCTTACGGCGGCGTTCAGAGGATTGCCGTCGTGCTCATCGAGAAAGTTGTAGGCCGCCATCATTTCGATTGGCCGTCCGATGAGGCTGGGAGAGCGATAGGCGAAGACATAGAATTTCGAAGTCACCCCATAACGCAAACCGAGCGACGAAATTGAGAAGTCGTCGAGGCCCAGCAGCGTATCCCCGCGCCCAGGTCCCGTGAATGTCGCTTCGAAGGGAAAGCGGTGAGTGAAATTAATAGTGAGACTGTGGCGCTCGACCCGCCGGCCGGTGGGGACATTAAACAAAAGGTCGTCTCCAGCTTTATAGATCTTGCTCTTGGCCGACGCGGCGGGGTGCGGCTGCCCGGCTGCCGGCTGAGCCGGTTCAACAACGGTTTGCGTTGATGTGACGGGAACAGGTTGGCCTGCGGCGTCGGCTGGACGGATCTGGTGAGTAGCAAGGTCCACAATGTATTTCGTTCCATCATGTTCCACGATGACTTGGGAGGAAGAGCCGTCCACGAAAGAAATACCTAAATCAGGCGCGGATACCGCATTGCCGCTGGAAGACACTTGGCCAGACGCAAGCATGCCGCAAGCAATGACGAATCCTAAAATGGCGCATCCAAACCAGCAGGTGACATTGTTACGAGACATAAGTTTTTCCCCGAAGGCTAGAGGCTAGATAGCGTCGGAGCGTCGATTGTCAGCGGCGTGTAAACAAGTTGTCACTTTTTTGGGACAGAAAGCTGCGGTGACAGCGAATTACAAAGTGTTGACATCGGTATGACAACCCGGCCGGCCGGGCTAATTAAGCTAATTGAATGCGACCGCTCAACGGCCGCGCATGGAGACTGAAAGAAATGAAAAGGAACTCAGGCATCATTCTTACGCTTTGTTTAGGACTGTTTCTCGCCACGACACTCATGAGTGCACAACCAAAAGCGCAGCCCGGCGTGGCCGACGCGCAGACATTCTCCGGCGAGATCATGGATGCGCTCTGCGCCAAAGACGGATCCCACGAAAAGATGATGACCGAAATGAAGAACATGGGGCGCGACAAGAACAGCTGCGCCACCATGTGCGCTCGACTCGGCTCTAAATATGTCCTGTACGACTCGAGCAAGAAGGCGATCTACAGCTTGGACGATCAGGACAAAGCCGAGGCATTTGCGGGGCAAACTGTTCGCGTGCAGGGAACGCTGCAAAAAAACAAGATCAAGGTCCAGAGTATTGAGGCGTTCGGTGCGCAAGCTCAAGGGCGACCCTAAAGCCGGCACGCGAATGCGAGACGCCAAGGGTCGGATTGAAGGAGGGGCGCGAGTAAGATCGGAGGCACAAGAGGCCATGAAAGTGCGGCGGTGGCTAGACCAGGGGCTCCGGCATTTCTCCCACCTGCATCACCCCACCATCCATGGTCGCGTCGACTAATCTCCACCCCCGTCTCCCGCTCCACAAGCACACTCTGTCGGTATAACGGAAGGTGGTCGCAATATTTCCGGATCAGCGTATCGATCACAGCACGGACAGGCGCGCTTTTCACGCTTCGTCACCAGCACAAAGTACTTTCGCCGGTTCTACCTCTAACTGTTCGCTCTCTTCGTATCCGATCAGCCTGGTCGCTTGGCCGCATGCCCACTGTTGTTCGAGACAGGCGATCGCAGGTTCGACCCGTGCGACTCCGCGCAGTGATCGTGCCATCGGTGAGCATGCGCGCAACCTCATTCAACCCTTGCGGTGATGACAAGCGATTCGTGGTGCACGCAATGAAGTCCTGCAACGGGCGCTTTCCGAAGTGGCGTTTTTAACGCCGTCTCTGCAATTCGGGAATGCCTTTTAATTCTGAAGACAGATAAGACTCTGCGATCAGACCATTGCCTAAGCAAGTGCTCGCCACCGCTGTCTCCGTCTCAATGGTGCTTTGCATGCCGCTTCGGGACGACTTGTTGCGGAGGAGCTTCCGGCATTAGAGTCTGTTATGACTGGGCGGCAGTCGGCGCTTCCAGCGGTCCTTGTCGCATGTTGGCAAACCACGTGCCCAAAGCGAATCCCAATGCTGGTGCAGCGCTGGCAACGACAGGTAGGGCTCTTCTCCGAGTTCGAGCGAGCAGGCACAAACGCAACTTGTTCCGTTCTCGGGGCGATTTGACGTGAATTGGTGATGTTGATATCAACGTATTGTACATCCTCGGAGGATAGAATGCTGACTCATCCAGTCGTATCCCAGGAACAATGGCTTCCAGAGCGCAAGGCGCTGCTGTTGAGGGAAAAGGAATTCACCCATCTGCGCGACAAGATCAATGCAGAACGTTTGGCTTTACCATGGGTGAAAGTTGAAAAGAATTACGTCTTTGACACTCCCAAGGGCAAGAAGACTTTATCTGAGTTGTTCGATGGCCGAAGCCAGCTCATTGTGTATCACTTCATGCTTGGCCCAGGCTGGGAAGCCGGCTGCCCCGGTTGTTCATTTCTTTCCGATCACATCGATGGCGCCCTTCCCCATCTCCAACATCACGATGTCACCTGGACAGCCGTCTCGCGCGCGTCGTTGGCAGAAATCGAGGCATACAGGAAGCGCATGGGGTGGAGATTTCCATGGGTGTCCGCCTCCGGAACCGACTTCAACTACGACTACCACGTTTCGTTCACCAACGACGATCTGGCGACCGGCAAAGTCCTTTACAACTTCACCGAAACGCCCGTGCAGAGCGAATCCGCCGGCACGGAGCTGCCCGGCCTAAGTTCGTTCTACAAGGACGAAGCCGGAGAAGTCTTTCACACGTATTCGAGCTATGCCCGCGGCGGAGAGGAGTTGATCGGCACGCTCATGATTCTTGATCGCACGCCCAAAGGCAGGAACGAGAAGACGACAATGGATTTTGTGCGCCGTCACGACGAATATGAGAAGGCAGCAAAACTTCACGATTGTTGCGCTTAAATACCGGAGCCCCAAGGCAAGGCGAACGGGAGGATATAGACGATGAAGAAGGTTGCAGCTGGTTGTAGTGCTGGCCGGAGCGTGGTATTCGAAAGCGCGGATGCCAAAGGACCGTACCCGAGCATGGCCCCTTTGATCCTTACCTGATGGAGCGAAATGCCGAGATAGCACTGGCGCGGAGCGCTGCCCCACAGTCGATCTCACAAGATGCCGAAATCATGGTGCTCGGACAGCACGGTTACGAAACCGCAGTCAAAGACAAGAATGGCTTCGTGTGCATGATCTGGCGATCATGGACCGCCGGAACCGACGATCCCGATGTGTGGAATCCCAAATTGCGAGCCCCGATCTGCTTCGACCGTCGGCCGCGCGACCCAGATTCCACAAACGATCAGGAAGACAGAAGTGATATTGGCTTCGCGATCCAAAGCCCAGATGTCCCAAGCTATCGATGCCGCTTTCGATACGAACGAATTGCCGCTGCCGGAATCCGGCGCGATGTGCTAGATGATGTCAAAGCAACAGGACTTGAGCGACCATGCCCGGCACTGGCATCCCCACGTAGAGTTCTTTCTTCCACTGACAGGCCCTGCAGATTGGGGCGCAGGCCAGCCGGGCTCCCCGGTTTTAGGGGTTAAAGACATTCTCAGCCGGCTGACCCTGTTTCTGATTCCAACCGGCCAATGGTCGGACGGCACGGCTGCTGCCGTGGATGAACACTGACTTGCCAGTTGATTGACGATCAAAATGGACATTCACGATGACGAACTCAGGAATTTCGAAGCGGAGGGAGCTACACCTTTACCGGTCCCGAATGATCAAGGCTACATCGAGAACCAGGGCGCTCGGATCTGGTATTCCACTTACGGGTTCGGCTCGCCCGTGATCTTACTGCACGGTGGACTCGGTCATAGTGGCAATTGGGGTTATCAAGTTCCAGCTCTAGTCGAGAGCGGTTATCGAGCCGTTCTGATCGACAGTCGCGGCCATGGCCGCAGCACGCGCGACGCGCAACCGTTTTCGTACGAGTTGATGGCATCCGACGTACTGGCAGTGATGGATACTCTGCATCTTGAAAAGGCCGCGTTGGTGGGCTGGAGTGACGGTGCATGCATCGCGCTGATCCTGGCGGTGCAAGCCCCCTCACGCGCAGCGGGTGTATTTTATTTCGCCTGCAACATGGACCCGATCGGCCTAAAGCCCTTCGAAGCCACTCCGACACTGAACCGTTGCTTCGCTCGACACGCCAACGACTACGCGGAACTATCGGCTACGCCGGAAGACTTTGGGAAGTTTGTCAGAGACGTCAGCTTGATGGGCCGGACTCAACCGACCTACTCCGCGCATGACCTGGCGAAGATCATCGTACCTGTCGCGATCGTACAAGGCGAGCATGACGAATTTATAAAACTTGAACACGCGGAATACCTCGCTCGAAGCATTCCCAACGCGGAATTCACCCTCCTCAATGGTGTGAGCCATTTCGCTCCGCTGCAGAGGCCCCGGCAATTCAACGCTGCGATACTTGAGTTTGTCGCCAAGGTTCTACCACGGGAAGGTGGCAATGGCGCCAGCTCAACAACTTAGAGTTCTTCTTTTCGGCTGCTGGACCCCATCGGTCGAGTCCGTGCTCGGCCACCGTTTTCAGATTCGCAAGACCATCTTCGAAGGGCTTCCCCATGATGCGATCTAGGTTCACAAAGATGCCCATGACCCTCATGACGTAAAGATTCGGACCTTGCATGGTCTAAGTGGCTTTGGTCGATGTTCCGCTGCTCTCCAGAACGAAATCATTGACGTTGCGGGCGACAAACGGCTTTACCCAATTCACCTGAACAGACACCTTCTTTGGAGGCAGCGACTCCGGTGATACGTACGTAAGCTGAGTTTGCGTTTGTCTTGTACCTTAAGGTAGAGTCTGAAAAATGTCTCCAAGAACCTCGACTTCGATAGTTCTCCTCGCTGTTCTGCTGGCGGGGAGTATCAGCCCTATCGGGGTTTGCGCGCTCATGTGTGAACGCCATTCGCGAGCGACGGTGGCTCAGCACGACTGCCATCAGGATTCGGAGCCAATGTCGGGTATGGCTCACAGTCACTCAGCCATGCATCATTCCCTTATTGGGGCCATGACTCTCCTAGTGCAAGCGCAATCGTGCCAGACAGATTGTGCCGTGGTTGAGCAACTCAACATCTCAAGAAAAGTTGTTCCGCAGGTGACAGTGGTCCGGATTCGCGCCGTTGTCCTGGACGCAGCAACCTCCAAGTTTTCGGCTCCCAGTCTCGAAAGCGCATGGAGCTTGGACAGCGGTCCGCCCTCCTTTCCCTCTGCATACACTGCCTCTTACAGCGTCCTTCGCATCTGAGTCTTCTCCTCTCCTTAGCTACGCTGGCAAAGGCAGCGACTGAATGTCGCTTGCCCTTTGCATTTCTTTGCTTGGATCGAAGGTCCGTTGAATTTCTGCAGGACATTTGGGTCCGCCCAATTCTTCAAGAGGAGGAACCATGAAGAACAGACGTGATTTCCTTAGAAATGCGCTCGGCCTGGGCGCGAGTTTCGCCGCTGCGCCTCGCCTGGACATGAAACCCATCAGCCATGCTGCCGAGCGCAGCAGCGGTCTGATCGTTTCGGTGGAAACGCCCGATGTTCCGCAACTTCCGTGGCGGATGGAAGGGGGCGTGAAGGAGTTCCACCTGATCACCGAGCCCGTGAAACAGGAGGTTGTTCCTGGACGTGTAGTTGACCTCTGGGGCTACAACGGCAGCGCTCCGGGCCCAACGATTGAAGTGAACCAAGGCGATCGCGTTCGCATCATCGTCGACAACCACCTCCCCGAGGCGACATCGATGCACTGGCATGGATTTGAGGTTTCGGTCGAGATGGATGGGTCGCCGGGAAGTAGCCAAGCCCCAATTCCTCCGGGAGGGCGATTTGTCTACGAATTCACGCTTCACCAGGAAGGAACTTACTTTTACCACTCCCACATGGCGATGCAAGAAATGATGGGCATGATCGGCGCGTTCATCATGCATCCCAGGGAGCCGTACAGGCCGCGTGTAGATAAAGACTTCGCGATCATTCTGCAGGAGTACGCCATCCTTCCCAATATAAGCGTCCCCAACTCCATGAATATGGAGTTCAACTGGCTCACACTCAACGGCAAAGCCGGGCCCGCGACGACTCCTTTGATAGTTCGGCACGGGGAGCGCGTCCGCATTCGCTTGATCAACCTCGGCATGGACCATCACCCGATCCACCTTCACGGTCATCAGTTTGTGGTCACAGGAACAGAAGGAGGACGACAGCCCGAGTCGACTTGGGGCCCAGGAAACACGGTGCTGGTGGGCGTAGCCCAATCGCGCGACATCGAATTTGTCGCAAACAATCCCGGTGACTGGATGCTGCACTGCCATCTTCCGCACCACATGATGAACCAGATGTCCTCCAATGTCGGCCCGATGACACGAAGAAATGGAATCCCCGCAGGTCTCGACATGGAGCGCGGCATGGGGATGCTGCGGCAAGGAAGCGCCTCGTCTGAGGAAAATGGTTCAAGCCTGGGTCGGGGAATGGGTGTCGGTTCCACCTTCGAACAACGACTCTCAAACTCGTCGCTCAAGACCGACCCTCCGACGCAATACGAAGACATGCCCGGCATGCATCACGACGGAATGCAAATGGGCAAGCCCGCCGTCAGCAAGAATGCTAATTTAGTGCCCGGTTTTCCGCAGGATGCCTTCATGGAAGGTCCCATGATGGCGATGGATCAGATGGTAGACAAACCCGAAACCTTCGGGCTGCGCCCTGGCTGGAGCGGCTTCATGTCGGGAATGATGACGTTCGTTCGCGTACTGCCTCAAGAAAAATACGACCAAATCATGGAGCTTCGAAAAAAGCGGCAAGGCAATAAGCCCATGAACACGGACATGCCGGGGATGGAGCACAAACATGAATAGCCTGACCACGACAGTTATGAAACTACCTCTCGAAGCAGTGGCGCTGCTTCGTTGTGTAACCCGATTTGTATGCAGGTTCTCTTGTTTTTTGCTCCTGTTTGCGGTGCCAGGCCCAGCACAAACTCCGGTCTCCGAGCGGAAGACAATGACGCTCGACGAACTGCAACAAATGGCATTACGAAACAATCCCACGTTCGCGCAATCCGCCGCCAATGTCCAGGCGGCCGAAGGCAGAAGGCAGCAGTCGGGACTCTACCCAAACCCGACCGTCGGATACCAAGGCGAGCAGATCCGAGGCGGATCGTTTCACGGGGGTGAGCAGGGCTTTTTCGTCCAGCAGGACATCGTGCTGAGTGGAAAGCTGGGCCTGAATCGAAAGATTTTCGACCAAGAACTCAAACAGACAGAGACAGAAGCCGAGGAGCAAAAAGTGCGCGTGGTCACAAACGTGCGCATGTCGTACATCCAAGCGCTGGCTGCACAGCAGACACTGGAGTTGCGCCAACACCTCAGCAAGCTTGCCAAAGATGCCGTCCAGACCTCCCATCAACTTGCGAATGTTGGCCAAGCGGACGCTCCCGACCTCATCGAATCGGAAGTGGAAGCCCAGCAGGCAGAACTCGCGGTCACCATGGCCGAACAGAATCAGCAGCGGGTTTGGAAAGCACTATCCGCCGTTGCGGGGAACCCTCGGCTTCCCTTGACGAGCCTCGAAGGAAGCCTGGAGGACACACTGCCAGTCAATGCAGATGATCTTGTGGAGAAAATCGTCAACGACAGTCCAGCAGTAAGAATCGCCGAACTCGGTGTCAAACGAGCCGAGGCAGCCTTGACTCGCGCAAAGCGTGAACCGATTCCCGACCTCCAAATCCGCGGCGGCATGCAACAGAATGGCGAGTTGTTGTCTGAGCCTAATGGGAGACCTGTGGGATTGCAGGGCTTTGCCGATGTGGGGGTCAGAATTCCCATCTTTAACCGCAACCAGGGAAACATTTCCACGGCTAAGGCTGATGTAGAAAGGGCGAAGCACGAAGTGGAGCGGGTGAAGCTCGTTCTACGGGAACGGGCGGCAAGCGTCGTACAGAACTACACTTTCTCGCAGACTGCGGTCGACCGCTACAAGAACCAAATGATACCGAGGGCGCAAAAGGCATATGAGATGTATGCCAACAAATACCAGGAGATGGCCGCAGCATATCCGCAGGTTCTCATCGCCCAGAGAACCCTGATGCAGCTACAAGTCTCCTACATTACCGCGCTGGAAACGTTCGCAACGAGCGCAGTTTCTCTTCAGTCCTACTTGCTCACGGACGGTCTGGAAGCTCCTTCGCAACCAGGCGGAATTGACCAACCGATGCGTGAAGTGAACATGCCATTCCAGATGGGCACCAGTCCACAGGAAAGGTAGGCCCATGAGAAAACGCTCTCTCCTTCTATCGCTCACCGTTGCAGGCATCGCGGGCGCCTGTGCGTTCGGACGGGTGACGGTCCGGCGCGGGTTCAGCCCGCGCGATAACCCGTCTGCGGTCGTCCGGGCTCGGTTGGCAAAGTGTCGACAGCATCCAGCTAGAGTGAGCGCAGAAAATCAATGACTTCCTGTTGCTCCTCGCCGGACAGCTTACTGAAGTTTTCAATGACCTTGTTGGCCTCGCTGCCGTGGCTGCGGTGAGCCCTGATGGCGTCAACCAGATTGGACGTACGTCCATCATGGAGGAAGAAGACGCGTTGTCCGACACCCCAGAGAGGCGCAGTTCGGAACTCGTCGGGACCGGCGCCGCCTTGCGTAATGCCGTCGGCCAGGCCCTTGCCCATGTGGTGTACGAGCAGGTCGGAAAAGGGATGCGCAGTCTGATTGGAAAGCGCGGCACTCGGATTGGTCGCGGAGCCGCTGGCAACCATTGCTCCTGTGGTAAACGATGGTGTATGGCAGTGCACACATCCAACCTGTGCAAACAAGTCGCGTCCCTTTTCGCTGGATGGTGTGGGTGGAGCGGGCGTGGGTGGAGCGAGAAATCGCATGAAGTTGGCAAACGCTTCGATGTCGGAGATGACCGCGGGGTTCGAAATGCCGCTCGCATTGCCAGCGGCCGCGGGAGTGGTTGTGAACTTAAGGGTGTCGTTGGGAGTGGGGTTGAAGATACAAGCCGGTGTTTCGTCGCGCTCTTGTGGGAATAGCTGGTTCGAAATTCCCATCTCGACGTTGTAGGCCTCGCCCGCGAACATGAGAAGGGATTTGTTCTGCGCCTTCCATCCGAAACGGGTGATCGTTCCATCGTTGGCACTGAGGTTGACGTTTCCGCTGAGGTGAGCGTTCGCGTGTCCGTGAATACCCAGTTCCGACTTCGCTGATGCGTTCGCCTGTTGGTTGGCAAGGATAGCCGAATCGGAAATCGCCTCGATGAGCCCTGCACCAAAGACGGGAGTCGGAATTCTGAAAATAACGTTTCGATTCCCGCCTTGCCCCGTAAGCGGATTTCCCGCGGGTAGAAAATCGAATTGGGTGATATTACAACCGGGGGCGTCAGCCCGCCCCGTGATCACGAAAAGGTCATGCACCTCGCCATCCGCATTGCCGTTGCTCTTCTGAAACCGCGCTTCGCGGACTGGACCGTTGGGCACGATGAACCATGGCACCGCGTTCTTGGCCCCATCCAAGGCGGCAACATCGGGCAGGGGATTTTTCGCCGGACTCGTTCCTCCCAGATTGGGCTGCGAGTGGCAGGAGAAACACTGATTTGAGTTAAAGCGTGGACCGAGGCCGTTGTTCGCGCCCTTGTTTACAACCTCGATTTCAGAGAACCTTGCTTGCCCATCCAGGAAGAACGCTGTCTCGTCCGCGGTAAGACCCGGCAGCGGACCACCCGCACCCGCCGGGCCACCGCGCACGCCGGGGTCTACCGGAGCTGATCTGGTTTGGGCCAAAGTGTAGCCACATGTGATTAAAGCTACGATTAATGTTCCGCAGAGACTCTTGGAGGGAATTTTCCCTGGTGTCATCATCACGCTACCTCACGAGCCAGGAATGGCGGTATTGTAAACGAGTTCCTTCCCTGTGGTTGACTCACAAGGGCATCTATTCACAGGACAGCACTTTCTGGACTCGAAGATGCTCAGGCCTGGCCTCTCATTGATTTACTTTTGCTGACCGGCGGCCTTCCGAGCTACAACACGTCGACGAGTTACTGAAAGCCATTACTTTGCTCGGATTAGGGAAGGCTCGCCGACCAATTGCTAACTATGAGTTTCGCAGAGCGGAACCTTGCTTCTTTCTGTTCGCAGGATTCGCGGACCCTGCTCACAAGTCACTCCTTTCGATCGTCTAAACATTATGGAGGCCCAATGTCTCTGCGATTTCTCTCAGAGGTTCTCTCTACGACTCTGACGATCGTAATCGGCTCCCTCTGTCTGTTCGCGCAGGAGCTCTCGGTCACCCGGCTGGATGCCAGCAGAATCTCGCCTTCGCAGATCGACACCGCGGTTGCGCAGCTGATAGAGCCGGCCCATGTGACGGGCGTGGGTATCGCAATTCTGAACGACGCACCTACGGCGTCACGGATAAGGAGAAGGCTTTGCCTCTGACTCCCGATTCGGTGATGACTGCCGCATCATTGACGAAACCTGTCTTTGCCGCCATGGTCATGCAATTAGTTCACGAGCGTATCATCGAGCTTGATCAGCCGGCGTATGAATACTTGCCAAAGCCTCTGCCGGAGTATCCCGCATACAAAGACCTGGCTAACGACCAGCGATACAAGCAAATCACTATGCGAATGCTGCTGGACCCCACCAGCGGCTTTCCAAACTGGCGCCGGTTCACAGACGACAAGAAGCTACGGATCTACTTCCCGCCGGATCAAGATTCGCCTACTCCGGTGAGGGAATCGCTCTGGCGCGGATGATTGTGGAGACCGTCACCAAGAAGTCCGTCAATGAGCTGATGAAGGAACATGTCTTTCAGCCTCTGGGCATGACTCGCACCAGTATGGTCTGGGAAAGGCGTGAGGATGATTATGCAAACGGCTACGACGAAAAAGGGGAATCAAGGGGTCCGGAACGCCGGCTGAATGGCGATGCTTCCGGCTCGATGCAGACGACTCTGAGGGATTATGCGCGGTTCGCGGAGGCCGTGCTAAGTGGCGCATATCTCGACAGAGAATCCCGAGAGCTGATGCTGCGCCCTCAAATTCAGATCATGTCAAAACACGAATTCCCCTCACTCTCCACGGAGACGACAGCGGAAAACCGGGCAATCCATCTCAGTTACGGAATTGGGTGGGGCTCTATTCGACCCGTTACGGTAAAGCTTTCTTCAAAGAAGGACATGATGAGGATGGCGGCTGGCGTCACTACGTTGTATGTTTCGACAGATCCAAGGCTGGCATGCTCATCATGACCAACAGTTCTAACGGTGAGGATATCTACAGCGGTTTGTTGGAAACGGCGCTTCGAGATACGTTTACGCCGCTTGAATGGGAGGGATTTAAAACGTCAACAATCGTTGGCTCGCGCCACCCGTAATTCCCCTTCAAGCATGGCGCACAGCCCCGCAGGGCCCCCGCCTCTTTTTTGATTCACTCCCAAATGGCGAGCGATCCTTACCTAACCCGGTAGGGTAAGGTTTGGCCGACCACCCGCGCACAATCGTCGGCATCCTCGGCAATGGGCCTTCTCGGTTATAATTTGCGCGCGCATGGCCGTTGCGGTGCTGGTTGGTCATGCAATCGTCAGGCATTTATCAGGAGCAGTCTTGGGTCATGATAGTTTTATCCGGATTGCAACCAACGCCAGGTCGCGAAGCGACCTCGTCGAGCGCGGGTTCAGTCGTCAGCCGCTCAGGGTTGATGTAGACATAGCGCGCTCGCTGGAAGCGTTATCCCATGCCGCCTGGTCCGTTCCCAAGGATAAATACTACGATGGGGGCGACAGGTATCGTTCCTTAAATCGAGTCAGGGCCGAGATTGTTGAGGGCGGTGTAAGGGTTTGGTTGAGCGAAGAGAGCACGCCCTATGTGCAGCTGAAAAAATACAACACGACAATCGGCGGCCAGCCGCGAGAGTACGCCCCGCTACCCTCGGCCATCGCCGGTTCCATAGGCGTTCGCAAGATGATTGCTCATCACCTTCATTACCTACCGCTCTCGACAGTGGGTACAAAGTATTTGGTTAACGTGCATCTAATAAGGTTCACGGCTGCGCCGGGCCGGCCGTGCGACACGAGTCCACCGGGCTTGCACAAAGACGGGGAAAAGTACATCGCCACGCATCTAGTGGGCCGCTGCGGCGCTCAGGGTGGCGAAGTCGTCATAACCGACAATGACAAGCAGGAAATGGATCGCTTTACGATGCGCGAATCGGGTGAGTGTTACGTTTTCGACGACGATCGCATCTGGCATATGTTGACGCCAGTGGCCGTACTGGAAGGCAATCAGTACGCCTACCGTGACACGCTGGCATTCGATATGCTGCCAGAGGGCTGGGAACCCGTGAAGTGACCGGAGACGGAGAGACTCAAGGAGACAATTGTTCCGGTTTGCCAGTCACTGATAAGCGATCCCGAGTGATGCTCTTGATTTGAGAGTTGGGTGCCCCTTCAGACTCAGGGGCGGGCGCGCGCGCGCTCACACCATCGACGGGCATGACGGCCGTAAGACGAACCTAAGGCGCAGCAAGGGGACGGATGACGCGGCATGTGATACTTTCACCTCGAACGACGGCCACAACTCATGACGGAAGCAAAGCACTTCGTCCCGTCGGGCTATTCCCGCCTCAATGCTCGTACGGCTTCGTATCGGTGCCCATCAACTACTTCCACCTCGGTTAAAGAATAGCCCTCACAACGCCGCCATCCACTCGCAAGGCGGCTCCGTTTGTTGCTGAAGAAAGCTCGCTCGCTACATAGGTCGCTAAGGCTGCAACTTCATCAATGGAAGCAAGGCGCTTCAGCAGAGACGGTGGCCGCACATGCTCGAAGAATTCCCTCTCGACCTCTTCCTTCGACTTTTCTGGTGCTTTGCCATGGCCTCGACGAACCCCGTTACACCTTCTGACTCCGTCGGGCCAGCAAGAATGCTGTTGGCTGTCAACGGTTCCGGCAACCGACTCCGCGATCCCACGCGCCACCGCAATCTGTGCAGTCTTCGTCATTCCGTAATGCACCATTTCCGCGGGAATCTGCACGCAGATTCACTGGAAATAAAGAGAATGCAGCCCCAGTTCTTCTGTAGCATTGCGTTCACATCCAGAACTTCGTGCTCGGCGAATGTTTCCGCAGGCGCCGGACGGTTGGGATGAGGAAAACGAAGCAACAGCTTCGGCAGCTGCTCCGACGTGATCCGCATGGCACTGGCAGTAGATGAAGTGAGTCACAGGCCCATCCGCGACTTCTTCGATCGCCGTCAGGAGGAGTTCTCCGAGCGCTGGCGGCGCATCCACAGCGATGACGCCGGCACCGGTGCGTATGAACATGCAGTCGTACCAGCCTGAAGTCACCCAATACGCGCCATCCGAGATCTCTTCAGCGTGATACCCCTTCTTCATTCGATCTTCCACGAAAAGAGAGCCCCATGAGATGAATCAGGCGGCGGAACGAAATTCTCTACTTTTGTGAACGGGACACCAAGCGCTCCGAGGGAATCGACAAGCCATGATGGTCTGTTTTTCGCATTTTGAAAATCAGCCACGAATTTCTCCTGGGCAGTCCTGACTGCGAGCGCTCCGTTTTGCCGGAATGCTTCTTGATCGGCGAAAATGGTTGTTTGCAAACTGATCGCCAAATCCCAGCCAACCTCGCCACATGGTTGCCGGGGATTTGCTTTTCTCCTAAGTGACTGAACCAGCACGCGGTCCAAGAGTGGAGGAAGGACGGACGACGATTGGTGATTGGATCCATGTACGGCAGACATTTTAAAACTCGTCTAAGCCGAGTCGACATAACGGACACTCTCTGTCCGCATTTGGTCCAGGCGCCGGATTTGGCGCGCAATAAGTTACTGAAACCAACGCGACGCGGATGGCTTCCAGAAGCAGTTTCAGTAAGGGATGGATACGCTTCACGGATCATGAATGGATCAAGAATTAGATTGAAACATTTTCTGCGTCTCTCTCCATTCAGGAGAGACTGTCGCATGTAGCTTTGGGTGATCACGATCTTTTTGGAATCAAGGACCACGCCAGTGCGGCACTTGCCAGAGACAGGCCTGCGCATATCGCCATAACAATTCGGAATCCAAATACAAATGCTTCTCTAATGGTTTCATCGACGGCAGTTCTTGTGATGGGATCAAGGGCAGCTGGTGCCTGCAAGCCGGCAAGTTTCGTTTCATTTGCCTGAAGATCCTGCAGAACAACCGGTGCGAGCGAGAAGTGAACCAGGCTAGTGTTCAGTCGAAAAGCAAAAGCCTTCACCATCACAATCCCAAGAACTGCGATAGCAAGCACGCTCGCTAGGCGCGCCACGGCATTGTTGATTCCAGAAGCTGTGCCGACTCGGTCTTTATTGACTGAATTCATAACGACGGTGGTCAGAGGAGCCACACTGACCGCCATACCAAACCCTAGAGCAACCATCGCCGGGAAGAAGCCCCTCCAATAGCTACCTCCGATAAAGGGCACAGCGAACAGAACAAAGGCCAATGCGACAATGAGGGGGCCAACAATCAGCGGACCCCGCGAACCGTAGCGGGCGACAAGTCCGCCAGACCAGCGAGAAAGAAAGAACATAAGCAGAATCAAAGGTAGGACGGCAGTGCCGGTTGCTGTGGCCGAGTATCCCTGGACTTGAATTAAGTTCAAGGGAAATAAGAAAAAGAAAATCCCGACAGCGGCGTAGAGAAAGAGAGTAAGCAGGTTCGCGCCGCTGAAGCTTCGCGATTTGAACAGTGAGAGTGGCAGGGTGGGCGAGGTGCTGGCAGCCTCGACAAATACGAACGCAATAAGAGAGCCGACGCCAAGCGTCAAACTTCGGAAGACGAAAGGACTGCTCCAACCCAGGTCGAGCGATTCGACGAAACCGATAACCACACTTCCAAGTCCCAGGGTAGAAAGAATCGCTCCGGGCCAATCTATGCGTCCTGCTCTGACGCCGCTGCGGCTCTCCGGTATCCGCCAAAGGGAAATCGCTACCACAAACACCGCGATTGGCAGATTGAGGAAGAACACCCACCGCCAGGAAGCGTGCTCAACCAGCCAGCCCCCAAGTACCGGCCCAACGGCTGTAGTGATCGCCGTGAAACCCGACCATGTACCGATGGCCCGACCGCGACTTTTCTCGTCGAAAGACTGACTGATGATCGCCAGACTGCCGGGTACAAGGAGTGCAGCTCCTACACCCTGAATGCTCCTTGCGATGATCAGTAGATGAATGTTGGAGGCGACACCGCAGGCAGCGGAGGCCAGAGCGAAAATAAACACACCGGCGACGAAGATTAGCCGCCGGCCGAGATGGTCGCCCAAAGAGCCGCCGACTAGAATCAGAGCGGCTAGAAGAACCCCGTAAGACTCAATCACCCATTGCAGATCCACCACCGTTGCGTGGAAGCTGGATTGGATCGCAGGAAGAGCTACATTGACGACTGTACCGTCGATGAAAGCTATGCTGGAACCGAGAATGGTCGCGGCAAGTATCCAGATTCTCGCCTCTGCCTTGCAAGGCACTTCGGCACCTGTTGATCGAATTACGGCTTCATCGCAAGGCGTTCTCATGAAGGCTATGTTCTTCATTTTCTCGTCACTCTCGAGTAATCGACTTTCCCTGCGTCGTCCGAGCGGTGGATGAGCCCGACAGCGTCGATAGCGGCTACCGCGCAGCCAACGTGCCGGGTTGGATAATGCAACTACGACTCAAAACCCGTTTAGGAACTGAATTGTATGGCAACAAACGATGAACTTGCACTGCGGATAAAGGCTCTGTCACCTTTCTGAGCTCTCGTTCGCGTTCCAAATTGCGCGCAAAAGGTCAAGACACTTTTACTGAGAGCGGTTATTCGTACCCATAGCTTCGCTGAGACAAGAGAGACAAGACTTGAGCCTGTCGAATATCTCCAATCTGGTATAGCATCCACTGGACAGGTTCACTATGAAAACGATCGCAACCTCACTCCGAAGTGAAGTAAACACAGGATCCCACCTACAGCAAGCAGGAAACGGGCTGGCGCTGGTGCGCGTGACGATTGGGGCAATGTTCGTGTGGGTCTTTTTCGAGAATCTGGGGAAAGGACTCTACACACCGGCCGGTTACGCGGGTCTGATCAATTACTACATTAAGTCGAGCCATTGCCCGGCTGCCTGGAAGGCAGTGATGGGCCTGGCCGCAAATCACGCCTCGATGGCTGCCCCCATGCAGGGCCTGACTGAGATCTCTCTCGGCATCCTGCTTGTCATCGGTCTGCTTACCCGACCCGCCGCAGTTGTGGCTTTTCTGTTTCTCGGCAGCCTTTGGATTTCGGAGTGGGGCACTTCCTGGATCTGGGAACTGCTGGTTCCGGTGCTCGCATCGCTTGGGCTCGCTATCGGAAGCGCCGGCCGGAGATGGGGTGTTGACGCGTGGCTGTCGCAACGGTGGCCATCTTCCCGGTGGTGGTGATCGGGCAATTTCACGTGCGAGTGTCCGTCATCATTCCTACCCATAATGAAGCGCAGGCGATTGAGCGCGTTCTAGCGGATCTCCCGTCTGATCTCACGACTGAGGTCATCGTTGTCGACAGCAACTCGAATGACGGGACACCCGAGATCGCCGTAAGAATGGGCGCTCGCGTCATTCAGGAACCCCGCCGCGGCTATGGGCAAGCATGCCTCACGGGCTTGGCCACGGCAAATTCCCCTGACGTGGTTGTGTTCCTTGATGGCGACTACAGCGATCGGCCCTCCGAACTGCCGATTCTTCTAGCGCCAATCATTGAGGGGCGGGCGGACATCACGCTCGGTTCCCGCCTGCAGGGGCGGCGTTCTGCCGGGGCGTTGCCATGGCATCAGGTATTTGGTAATCGTCTCGCCGCTGGACTGATCAGACTTCTTTATGGACTAGAAATCAGTGATCTCGGGCCATTTCGCGCTGGTCGCGCCGATGTACTACGCACGCTCAGGCTCGAAGAAACCACATACGGCTGGGCGGTTGAGATGATCCTCAAAGGTGCTCTGGCCGGATTCCGCGTAGTTGAGGTCCCGGTGAGCTACTACCCGCGTATCGGAAAATCGAAGATCAGCGGTACGCTAAAGGGCACGGTCGGCGCGGCTTGGTTCATTCTCAGCTTGATTGTGCGCTATTTTTTCCGGCGTCGAAGAGCCGGGACGACGCGGTCAGCGTAGGGCTAGGCAGGGGAAGAGGATTGATCGTTGCCGAGCCCATCGGCAATATACCACCGCTTAAGTGTACGGTATCGTCCTGGCGTGGCAATCGACCTTAATCGTCCGACGGAAGAGTCATTGATCCCTTCATGTTGATCTCATAGGGAGGAACCCCATAGGGCGTGATAGCGTTCTTCACTAAACGGTAGTATAGAGCACGAGAACAGACCTTCATGCCGCGCTCGCGCGACGATTGAATTGCGAACAATTGGTCGACCGCCTCCAAAAAGTGATCTGCTATGGAATCCTCCAGCCACAATAAAGCACATTCGCCCCATGAGGGTCGAACGCTGGCAATCATGGCGAAAGCACCGAGGCCAGGTGCGGTCAAAACGCGCCTCGCTCCCAGCCTTTCTCCTGAGGCCGTCACTTCTTTCTATTGCTGTCTGCTGGACGACACGCTGGCGCTGGCACGCTCATTGGGCGATGTGGAAGTAGCCATCATGTGCCCGGCCTCAGACGTAAACGAACTGGCGCAGTTGGCAGGCAACGAAGCGAGCGTAGTGGCCCAGAAAGGTGAGGGTCTTGCCGCAGGCCTCACTTCGGTGTTTGCGCACTTCGCGGAAGCTCATCAACGACGCACCATTGCCTTCAACAGCGACAGCCCACACTTGCCGCTTTCTGTTCTCCAAGACGCGTTCGAAACGCTGACCGCGCATGACGTTGTCGTTGGACCAACGCACGACGGAGGCTACTATCTCGTCGGGGCAAAGGCTCTTCATCCTACGCTTTTCGCACGCGACGGAATGGGCACCAGTAGCGCGCTGGAGAGACTCCTACTGCGCGCGCGAACTCTTGAGCTATCGGTAGGTTTCGCAAATCCTTTTTACGATATTGATGTGGTTGACGACCTGACCCGGTTGGCAGAGGAGTTGCGACTGGCTCCGGCAAGAGCGCCACGCACGGCAGCGTGGCTTAAAGAGTGGGAGCTCGTGGCGGCGCAATTACGGACGGGCAAGGGAGAATTGTGAAGGTCGCTCCCGCGTGGAGAGTGTACGTCCTAGGCGCCACATTGTGCGTGGCGCTAACCATCTGCTCACGCAACTTCGGCGATAGGGGCGGACCGTACTTCATGGCCTGTTTGACGCTGGCGGGAATCGCGTATCTCTTGGCGATCCGTGAGTTTTTCGCTACGCCAAAATTTGAACGAAGCATTTCCCGGCGCGTTGTGGTCATTGGGCTGGTCCTGGCTGCGGTATGGCACATTGAATTTCTTCGGGTGCCCGCGGGCGCCGATGATGATATCCATCGATATGTGTGGGACGGCCGGCTGCAGAGGCTCGGCTACAACCCCTATCTTGTCGTTCCCAGCGATCCTGCCGCGCAGGGGCTGCATACTCCGGAAACCCGCAAGATGAACAACCCGGATCTACCGAGTCCATACCCACCGGGAGCGCAACTTTTTTTTCGCGCAGTCACCGCGATTCAGGAATCTACCTTTGCGCTGAAAGTAGCATTCGTGGTTTGCGAGTTCGCAATTGTTTTCGTGTTGCTCGATGTCCTGCGTTGTACGCGGCAGGGAGCGCACCTGGTTCTGGCGTTCGCCTGGAACCCATTGTTGGCCATTGAGGTAGCGGGAAGCGGTCACATTGACATTGTGGGCGCGCTATTGTTACTGTTGTCCGGCGCTGCGCTTGTGCGCCGGTGGCGGGCGACAGCGGCCGTCGCACTCGGGCTGGCTATCGCAGTTAAATTCCTGCCGATCGTACTCTTGCCCCTCTACTGGAAGCGGCTTCGCATTCGCGACGCGGCGCTAGGGGCAACTGTGGTCGGCCTGCTGTACGTGCCATTTCTTCATCACGGCCGCATGCCGGTCGGCTCGCTTGGTACGTATGTGCGCAGTTTCCGCTTTAACGGTCCGGTGTTTGCGTTACTCCATCAAGTGGCGCCCCCGCAGATGCTGGCCGGGTTGGCAGTGCTCGCCGGATTAGTCACTGCAACCTGGCTAAGAATAAGACGATCAGCATCCGAGTGGTCCGGGGACCAATTTGCCTGGCCCATGGCAGCATCTCTTTTGTGTGCACCCGCCGTATTCCCCTGGTATCTTCTCTGGCTGTTACCATTTGTGACGTCAACCGCGACGCTGCTGATCACCATCTGGACTGTGAGCATTATCCCCGTTTACGTTATGTGGCACATGCGCGCACTTGGGCATCCGTGGGGGGCGCTTCCCGGTTGGGTCATGCTGCTCGAATACGGTTGCCTGGCAATAGCCGGTTCGTCGCTTGCACTGCGCCGGGCCATGCGGTGGGCGGCACCCGATACTCAAATGGAATAGTTCAGCCAAACCCGTGTGCCTGCACGTAACTTGTATCCGGAAACCCGGGGATGACATCCAACACCACGTCCGTTCAGTTCACCGAGGAGCGAACCCTATGAGAAATGCCCGCCGTTTAACCTTGATAGGTCTACTGCTTTGCGGAGTGCTGGTCCTTGCCGCAAACTCCTGGGCGCAGAATCGCGCGCCAATTCTCGATCAAATCGCCAAGGCCTACGGAATCGATTCGTGGGACAAAGTTGAGGCTATCCGCTACACCTGGAATGGAGAAATTACCGGACTCTTCAAAGCTGCTCACAAGTGGGAGTGGGAGCCCAAGACCAATAAGGTCTCCTTTGAAGGGACGGATAAAGACGGCAAGCCGGTCAAAGTTTCTTACGTACGCACCGATCCCAGCACTCAAACCGATGCTGTGAAGAACCAAGTCGACCCGAGTTTCATCAACGATAATTATTGGACTCTGTTCCCCTTTCATGCTTATTGGGACAAGAGCGCCAGCGCGATCGATCAGGGCAAGTTTAACCTGCCTGTGGGCCCCGGAATGGCCGAACTGGTCCCGGTGAAGTATCCCGCGGATGGCGGTTACACGCCCGGCGACACCTGGGATCTCTACGTCGGGAAAGACAACCGCGTGGTGTACTTTGTCTACCACCGCGGCGGAGCCAAGCCCCCGAGCCGTGTCCTCGCAACGTGGGCTGGCTACAAAAAGGCAGGTCCAATTCTGTTCTCAACTGAGCATCGTGGCTTCGCCGATGGCAAGCCCCTGCACATCTTTATTTCTGACGTAGCAGTTAAAGTGACGGGCTCGGACACTTGGATGAAGGCGCAATAACCATAGGGCGGGCTCGTTCGAACCGTTGATGCCGTTGCGGAAGTCTGGAATCGGCGGCCGAAGCCTTGAAAGGGCGCGGCTTTAAGCCGCGCCGTACATGATTTTCCAAAGACTTACGGCACGGCTGGAAAGAGCCTGCGGAAGAACTCCGACTTTTGGGTGGCGCAGCGCTTTCGGCGCTGCGGGAAATGCTCCGAATCATTGAAGGCTTTAGCCGCTGAGGTAACGGAGCCGTCTTTTTCCGCAGCCTCTGGGAAGCCGTACGCTTTCGAAACTCGAATGCCTGAGGTTTTTCGCAACACTCGACGTCGCCCTTCACCAATCAGACTACCTGGCGATCACGACGGTAGTGCAGGAACTGCTCAGCTTGGGCAGATCGCGATTTGCGGCCATGCAGATCGGCAGCGTCGGGCGTTGCCCGCGGATGATCGGGCAATAAGAGTCAGGCTGTAATAGTGCACCTTGCAATCGCCGCCGCCCGGCACAGCCACCCTGGCACGACTCGCGGAACTCGCAAGGCTCGCACGCGTGGGGAAGCGTGCGGGCTTGGTGAAAGGGCGGGGAGTCCAGAATATCGAGTCCCATCGAGATCAAATCCGAGAGCGGTTCCCCCAATCCTGGCCAATAGACGCACGGTTGGGTCGTGCCTCTTGGTGTCACTCGTACGGTGCTCACGCCACAACCGCCTCGGAGCGGTGGGAGCCCTGCCATTGCACGAACCAGCGGCTCGCCAATAGCAATTACATCGGTCTCCGCAAAAAGGCGCCGGAACCCTTCCCAGTACTCTTCGTAGCTCAACGCATAAACGTCCGATCGCACCGCTTGGTAGACATTCACTCGCAAAGGAGCGTCAAACTGTTTAGCGACTCGCGCCACCTCCGCTAAACGCAAGTAGTTCGACTTCATCATGACGGCAATGATGGTTACAGGAATCTGCAGCCTGATACACCGTTCTGCCTGCTGGTGGATGAGTGCCCAATTGCCATGCCCGCGCTGTGCGTCCTGTTCGGCCTGCGTGGCGTAATCGAGAGAGAACTCGATGTCATGGAATGCAGAGACCTCATTATCTTCCAGGACAGCAACACTATGACCGTTGGAGGTCATGGTGAGCTTGAACGGTTTCGTTCGCAGGTAGGCCAATATTGCCTTGAAGTCGGGATGCATGCCGTTCTCCCCGGTGCCGAGGTTCACCGACCGTACGGGCAAGCGTTCCATCACTGCCTTCACTTGATCCGGGGAGAGACGATCCGCGCGAGTTGGATCGCGGTAGCAGAAGGCGCAGGCGAGATTACATTCGTTGGTGAGGCCGAGTCCGAGCGCAATACCGGCGTCAGGTGTCATGTGAGATTTGGACGACGAAGACTGGGCTGTGACGTTGTTCACTGATGGCTGCCCTCAAACTCTCATGTCGGACGGCTCTTGGTTCCACTGACGATAAGAACCTCGGCCGGAAAACTCATCCCGTGTTCGGTCGAGTACCCGCGCAAGATTTCCAGCGACTGACGCTTCACTTCACTCGCTTGTTCCCTTGGAAGGGTGGCGAGCTTTTCACGAAGCTTCTCAGACATCTCGGATCGCAGTAGCCAAAGGTCTTCTACCGAGATCGGTGCTTGTATGGTGAATTGCAGCAGGCGCTCGGATGGGGCCATCGCGCCAGCCTCCGTAAGAACGTCCCGTAACTTGCCCGGAGTGGCGAAGCGGAACGCGTCGGGGGCGTCGGGCGCAAGAGGCGGCGAATCGACAAACCGTTCCATGACTCGCGATAGCGTGTAGAAAAAAGGATTTCGATCGGCGAAATGCCAGGCCGCCAGAGACAGCTCCCGCCCGGGCTTTAGCACTCTCAACATCTCTCGAACAGCCTCAACGGGAGAAGGAAAGAACATCACGCCGAACCGGCATACTACGGCATCGAAGGTATCGGCCAGGAACGGCAGACGGTCGGCAGAAGCGACCTCGAATTTCGCATTCCTGAACCCAAGATGGTCTGTGGCTCGACGAGCGGCGTCCACCATCTCGGGAGCAGGATCGATCCCGAAGACCTTGCCCTCGGAGCCGACCATGGCAGCTACGGTCAAACCTGGCTCCCCGGGCCCCGTAGCAATATCCAGAACGGAGTGCCCGGGACCGATCCGCGCATCTTCAACGAGAGCTTGCGTAACGGGCGCAAACATCTGCCGGATGATTTCGCGATGTTTCTCCCAGAAGGGCGCCGAATCACGCCATGCGTTTACAACCTCGTGGTCGGGCTGCATCAACAGAAGTATACCTACCGGGCGCTTGGCGGGCAGCCCTCCTTCCAGTGGGCAGGAGCTCGAACCCGCGACCTCCTGCGTGATTTTGCCCTCGCTTTCGTCAAAAAACATCTTGACTCTGGAATGCGTTTCGGGGAGTTGGTTCCCGACTGTGCCTCTCGAAAATCTGGAAAGATCTGAGCGGGAACGAATTGTACTGTTCGCCGAATTCTCTCCTCCGATGCCCACTTCCCTGCTCGCACTTCTGATGACACTGGGTTCGATCCTTCGTTCGCGCCTTGACCTCCATCTCGAGATCCTGGCTCTGAGCCATCAAATCGGAATCCTCGAACGCTCTGCTCATAAGCGCCCCCGACTCACGTCTACCGATCGTCTCCTCTGGGTGTCGCTGTCCCGCATTTGGCGCCATTTGCGTTTGCGACGGGGTGTTGCACCCGTGTTACCTCCGTGAAAGGGGGCTGACAGGCTGGATCACGTTGTAATTACAAGGCAGCGGTCGCTCTGCAATGCCTGAAAGGAACAGCCAGAAACGCTAAAGCGCATCTATTGTTTGTACCGTTGTTGTACCGCGAGTTTTGGTGCAGGGAGCCTGAATTGGAGGTCTGTCGCTCTTGACAATGAACCGCAAGGATGATTTCGAGCCATACTGGCAAGAGGAGACGGGCTGGCTCTGCACGGTCGAATTCTGGCCGACTGAGAATCAAGGCTGAACGCCGGCATAAAGAGGAATCGCGCCGCGCGCGGCGTTCTTGTAAACCACGCCGCCCTTCATTACAAATACCACGCGCCGAACGGCGGTGATGTCTTTCAACGGGTCTCCATCGAGCGCAATGATGTCAGCTTGAAAGCCGGGAGCGATCGAGCCAATCTGATCGCCCAAGCCTAGCGCTTCAGCCCCCAGCGAGTTGGCAGAAACCATCGCGGCCATCGGGTCCACCCCGCAGTCGCGCACGCGATCGATGAACTCCTCGGCATTGCGCCCGTGAGCACCGGCCACGGCGTCCGTGCCAAAAACGACTTTCAGGTCCGGTGTTTTTGCCGCGTGTTCCACGATTTCGTGGTCCATCGGCAGGATGTTCTCCATCGCAGCAAATCCCTCGGCCGTGTAGCCTTGTGTGCCGAGATACATTTCCCTGTTCTGCAAGTAGTTCTCAATGACCAGCCCGCATTGGGGATCGAAATAGGTGCCCTTCTCTGCCATCAATTTCAAATCGCCGTCTGTGGACAGCGTGCCGTGCTCAACCTCAGTGCAGCCCGCAAGAGTCGCGGCGCGCACCGCCTCTTTGTAAGCGTGCACAAGTGTGCGCAATCCTTGCTTCTTTGCTTCATCACAAGCCGCGTTCAATTGCTGCTGCGAAAGAGTCATTCCTCCTCCCTGGCGAATGGACTTTGACGCGAAGATTTTAATCAGGTCCGCGCCGGCTTGCTTTTGCTTCCTCACGTAAGCGCGGATTTCATCGGACGTGCCGGTCGCCTCGCCTCGCCCTTCGAGCGGGTCGTTGGCCGTCAGGATACGCGGGCCGGGGAGTATTCCTTTCGCAATGGCATCACGAAGCGGAATATCGTTTGGCGCGCCTACACTTTGCACCGTCGTGAAGCCTGCCATCAGAGTTACCCACGCATTCGACGCCGCTTGATAAGCATCCTCTTGCGTTGTGCCTTCCGTGCCTCTGTTTTTCCCGTCCTTGCCGAAGATCCATGTAATGTGCACGTGCGCGTCAATCCAGCCGGGCAACACCGTCAGGCCGCGCAGGTCATAGTCCACCGGCCCCTCGACCGTAGGACCTATCGCAACAATCTTTGGCCCCTCGATTACGATCTGAATGTCATGGAGTATCTGACCCTTGCCATCGATCACCACGTTCGCGGCAATTACTGTTCGGTGCGGCGAGGCAAGCGTCTGTGCAGGAATTCGAGGCGCGATGACGCAGACGCCAACAATGCTGAGCATGCATGAAATGACCGTTGCCGGTCGCATGACCGCTCCTTCTTCGGCTCGATCTGAAATGCGAACCGATTCTGTAGCTCTTGAACCAGAATTCCGATTCGGACCTCTGGCATGTGCATTGTAGGCGTCTAGTTCGCAGCCTGTACAGAAAGCGAGTGGACGATCGCCTTCGGCGGCAGTTCAGCCGCGCTCGGAGCGAGTCGGCAGCTCCAGAAACGGGAGTCGGGGAAGTTCAATCCGGATCGGTACTGGGAAACGCCAATGTTTCCACGAATGGAGCAGTTCCGGGTTGGTCGGCAAATACCTTAACCCGGATTGGGGAAGAGTATTCCGTTATCCCACAATTGAGATCGCCAGTGCGGCGTTCGTGTTGAACCAGCCACGCGCCGTCCAATCGAGGTTAGTTGAGAAATGAGCGGACGTTCTCCGAGACCCACTGTCGCAGAGCAATAGGTTCTCTACCCAAGATCCGCTCGACACGGTGGTGGCGGCTAGCCGTCCCTCACGTATCGCCCGCCACAAGGCCACGTGTGCTTCAGTTTCTTCCTGCGAGCCACTGATTTTGGAGTATCGCTCCCCCGCTTCCTCGTCGGAGATCACCTGATACGACAGTGGCCTCCCGATCGCTTCACTGATGATGGCGGTCACCGCTCCGAAGGTGAGTGACTCGGGGCCGGTGATTGGAAGCGCCTCTCCCGAGTACTCGTCGTTCAGAAGGGCGGCTAAACACACTGAAACAATATCTTCGGAGTGAATGAAAGGCCGGCGACCATCCGCCGTCGACGACCGCACAACACTTTCAGTCCTGATGGAGTGTGCCCACGCAAGCAGGTTGGACATAAAACCTGTCGGACGGACAAAAGTGAACGGAATTCCCGTGGTGCGAATCGCCGCCTCACCCTTCTCGTGCCAAGCTCCGATCGCAAGACCGTGCTCCACGTCCAGGGATGACAACTTAACTATCTTTCGGACCCCAAGCTCTTTGGAGATCATTGCAGCCGTTTTGTCACGTTCCGGAATCGCCGGTCCGACGTTCACGAGAAAAACGGTGTCCGCCTCCTGAATGGCTCCCCGCATGGAGTCTGGCGCTGCGAGATCGCCCACGCAGACGTCGACACGATCTCCAAACAGTGAGCGCGCCTTCTCTTCGCTGCGAACCAGAACACGCGGGCGAATTTTACGCTCCAACAACTGCCTCACCACTCGCGATCCCACTTCTCCCGTCGCACCCGTAATCAAATAGGTCATTTCTCTTCTCCCGGGTGAGCGCGTCTGTCGCGTGAACTCACCTCTTGGTAACAAGACTAGAGGCAAGAAGCGCCTTGTCTACTCGCATCGAGCACAACGGTTAACTCATGGGAAACTGGAAGGTTGCCGAAGAAAGATTAACGAAAGCTCACATTTGCGTTTACACTCCCGTTGTGCAACAGAACGCTAGGAGATCCTCGATTCGCAGGCGGAAGCCGAGCCAGGAGCGGGCTAGAGTGACCGTCGATGCCATGCTCGATGCAGCGGTAAAGCTTCTCAAGCGTGGCCGAGCTTCCTCAATTACAACCAACCGGATTGCTGAGAACGCAGGCGTCAGCATCGGATCGGTGTACCAGTATTTTCCCAACAAGAACGCTATCTTTGTTGCCCTACATGAAAGGCACATAGGCCTGGTTGCCGAGGTCATACGGCGCAGAATGACCGAGTGTACCGACTCATCGCTCCAACACCTTGTCGAGTCTCTGATCATGGACATGGTCGAGGTGCACACGGTGGATACGGAATTGTCAGAGCTGCTCGGATCAGAAGTACCGCATCGTGCTGACGGCACGGTCGATTTTTCGATTAGGTTTCACGAGGCCTTTCGTACCGCCCTCGCTCCCCACACGGCAAGCTTTGGAACGAAGATCGATCTTGACACCCGGGCATTTGTCATGGCCAACATGGTCGATGCCCTTGGTCATGCAGTTGTGCTTCGCCGGCCGCGCGGCCTCTCGCTGGCAAGGGCAAAAGCAGAATCCTGCAAGGCGATTCTTGCGTATCTTGCCTCCTGATACGCCATTGTGGGTCTTTGATCAACTCCGCCCGGCACAGAGATCAGGACTGGGCTCGTTTGAGGCTCGCGGAAACTCCGGTGTGGCCATCGATGCCGCAGCCACTCCGGATGGTCGGATGGCCGAAGAGGTAGGGTTGCCCTTAATCACTGGGCTGGCCAAGGAAGAATGCTGTGGGGACCCGCTTTGTCTCTAACTTCGCGACGGGAAACGTGATGCGAGGGAAAGTCAACGAAAGCCAATGGGTTGGCGACGTTTAGAGGATGGTTGGCGATAATTGAGCGAAATGAGAATTAAGATACTTACGCAGCTAGCAACTCAATTTCCAACAGCCAACGGGCGCACACGTTTCACTGGCTCCCGTAGAAACTCATCGGAGTGTATCAACATCGCGAATTGGCCTCCGAGGATCGGGACGAACTGCTTGCGAGGCGTTTTTCGCAGCTTTAGGATGGGCCGAGGGCAGAGCGGAATGAGAGGAGGTGCGATTCGATTATGAAGGACGTGTCCCACGGCATGAAAGCGATTTACTACGATGCGGCGGGCAAACGCATCTGCGCTGCCCAATTGAACATCTCTTCGCCGAACGAACAGACCAATTCACTTGACCACGTGATGATCATCGTTCCAGAGCCGGATCACCGGCCGAGACAAGTTGTGCTCATAGCTGAGCGCGCTCAGGCTCGCCGGGCTCAATAGAAAATACTTGCCCGCGGATCCCAAACCGAGCGCCAGCCAACTGGCGGTCAACACGCGAATGAAGTGTCCACTGGAAAATAGCAGTACATCTCCCGGAACACCGCGAACACGCTTGACCACACGGTCCGCCCGCTCGCCAATTTGTGTCGGAGATTCGCCTCCTGGGGCGCCGTCGCGGAACAGTTGCCAGTCGGGCTGTTTGCGAAGAATTTCGTCCAAGCGCAGTCCCTCGTACTGACCGTAGTCCCATTCCACTAGGTCAGGATCGGTTTCCGCTACGGCGCCAAATCCGGCGAGTTCGCAAGTGCGGGCGGCGCGTTGCAAGGGGCTGGTAAACACACTGGCAAATGTCATGCCCTTCAGCCGGGCTCCAAGCCGCCGGGCGTTGATCTCGCCATCCGGAGTCAGAGGTAAATCGGTAAGGCCGGTGTGCTGGCCGGTGAGCGTCCACGCCGTATTACCGTGCCGAGCCAGATAAACTTCTGGAAGTTTCTCGCTACTCATACGACCTCCCTTCAAGATGCTCAACCCCGGTGGTGTCTTTCGTCTTTGAGCATTCAAAGGTCCAACCCGTTCCGTTCGACGGTCGGTCTTTCTGCATACCGTCAGCGACACTAGGTGAAGGGGACTTGGCAAATGACAGGTCGCACGCCAAGAATCACACGCATCTCATGGCTCATGTGGGATAACTCGCCGGCACCTTCGTTCTGTTGGCACATATCTACACCTGGGCATAACCGCCGTCGACAAATAATTCGATCCCCGTCACGAAGCTGCTATCGTCTGACGCCAGAAAGACAGCCGCGTTCGCGATCTCATCGGGCTTTCCCATCCGCCCCACCCCTGAACGACAAACCGGGGCCCACAACTCGGACATGTCACGCGCCAGCAAAAAATGTGATCCGCCACTCAGAAATTATAAAGGTGATCAAAGCGGAACTTGTACCGTGGCTGGTACCGTGAAGTTCCGAAGAAATCCGCGCAAACGATTGAAAAGGCTTGGCGTCCCGACGGGATTTGAACCGTGTTGCCGCCGTGAAAGCGGGATGGCTAAACGTAACTCTAACAAACTACAGGAACACGGATGCACTGGAGGGCGTTCTAGCCTAGGAGCAGCAAGAAATACTTTAATACTTTAATACTTTATTGGGTCCCGGATGCGTCCCCGGCCTTTTAGAGATTCTGGACTTCCCTCCCCGTTTCTGACTCTTGAAACAATGGCAGAGCGCAGCCGTTTCGGAGTTGCGCTTATCAGTGATCACAAGAACTTAGAAGTGCCTCCTGGCGCTACAAGTCGCTGACGAATGAGCAGATTGATGAACACGTTGAATTTCCTTGAGGCCAATGTCTGGCTGGCGCTCCTCTCGAGTCGGCATATACATTCCCAGAGAGCCAAATCCTGGTTTGAGCAGGCCGGGCAGCAGCAATTCCTTTTCGGAAGGTTCACGCAAATCACTGTTCTTAGGCTTCTCACAAGCGAACAGATCACGGGAGTGGATACAAAATCTATGGCGGAAGCCTGGAGCCTGTGGGACCGGATCTGGGCTGATGATCGAGTTGTTTTCGTGCCCGAGCCGGAGGATATCGAGAAGGAGTTCCGCGCGCGCTCTCGAATGCCTAAGCGCTCTCCAAAGGTCTGGGCAGACGCGTACATGTTGGCTTTCACGGCCGTGACAGGCTTGAAGTTGATCACGTTTGACCGCGCTCTGAAGTCGCGCGGCAACGATGTGCTCGTGCTCTAGGACACCTAAACGGATGCGGCTGTGCACCGCCAGAATGTCATCGGATGAAAATGTCGCGAGTCTCTTTTCGCCAGCCGCGACCTTTGAGCCCGCACTGCACCAGTCAGTTTATCTGCAGCTCGCCAGTCGTTGATCCGCACCGCTCTCGTTTCGCCGTACGGAAGCTGCTCCATTTCTGAAATGATGCCCGGCCATCCCCGTCCACAAATAAGTTTGAAAACGGTTGGTATCGTGTGCTCATATGGTGTTCGCTTGAGGCAGTTGCTCCTTCGGAATGTCCTTCACCAGTGCGTTACCTACGTCTCCCCAAGCCGGAGATGTACCCTTGCTGGAGACTATGGAATTTGGCGCATTCGAACGCCTTCCCCTCACTGTGACCGAGGCAGATCCTTTGCGTGATATACAGATTCACCGATTCATCTCCCTGTGAATGAATCCGATTTTTCTTGCAGTCGAGAAGAGTAGATTCGCGGAGCACGCAAACATCGACCGGGTCGGTCTTTTGAATTGGAGACACGCGGTGTGCTAGGTGGATGGGAAAGACGCTCCGGGATAGCGAGGACGCTGCTTTGAAGAAAATAACGTTGGCCAATTACCGGCAGGATCCATACTACGCTCGGATTGTGAAAGCGGTTGAGGGTCTTCTTCGGGAAAAGGGATTCGTTGCTCCGCTGGAACTGTTTATTCGTATGGATCTGCTTTCCCCGGAATCGGTGGAAAACTGGAGGCGCGGCCGCATTGCGTATCTCGAGATGGTCATACGCTGCAACTTAGGCAAGGCCAGCCGAATCTTGCGTATTCTGCGCATGCACGCGCACGATCTGGATCTCAAGCCCTCGCTCACCGTGTACAAGCGATGGACCAAGGGCCCTCGCCCCCTCTTGCGGTTTTCAAAGACAGGCGACCACGATATCGAAGACGCTTACGCTCGTCACTTCGTTTCTCCAGGTAAAGGCTCTTTTGGAGCAGGAGTGAAGGATGTTCTCGTTGACTCTACGGGGACTCACATGACTGGGGACCAGCACGCGACGAGAGATTAGCGTACCCAGTCCAAGGGTCATGGCAAGGTCCTGAACGGCGCAGCCGGAGTAGAGATTGGTGAACAACGTTGGAGCCTTGGTTGGAGCCTTGGAAGATAAATAATGGGAATGAAACCGCCTTACACTAGTCGACAAGGCCAGTTTCTCGCCTTCATCTACCATTACACGACCCTGCACGAACGCCCGCCCGCAGAGGCGGACATGGCGAGGTTCTTTCAAGTTACCCCTCCGAGCGTGCATTCGACAATCCTGACTCTCGAACGGCGTGCGCTAATCACGCGCGCGCCAGGCCAGGCGCGGAGCATCGCTCTGCGTCTTCCGCCCCTGGAACTACTACCCCTTTACGGCAGCTACGCGACCGCGAACATTCCGCCACCTGCGTGCCAGGATGACGGCCAACAACCCAGCGACACGGAAGCAGCCCTGCTGCGTCTCATCTACGCCTCAATGCTGGGCATGCTGGTGGCGACGCTGGCCGCCTGAACTTGGTGGCCGATGGCGATCGGGTCAGGGATCACATTCCCTGCCGGGACAGAAATTCGCCTCCGCGCCGAGGAACGCCTGCTCGCCGAGCGCTTCCAGGATTCGTACGGCGCTTACCGCTCGCCGGGCACGGAGATCAATCAATGGGGAGGCAGCGGCTTGCGAGGAATCCTTTCATCGCGCATGGCGATTTGGTAAATGAGTGACGCTGCAACAGCGGCGGATTGCTTGAGGTCGTCCTCAAGGACGTGGTCGTAGGTGTCCATGTTCGTGTGAGGGGCCCGCGTGTTGTCGCCTTCCATGTAGTCTCGTATCCACTGGAAGGCGGGCAGGCCTACTTCATCAAACGGAATATGATCCGTGGCCCCGATGTTAGCCACAGACAATGTAGAAGCGCCGAGATCCCCGTAGGGATTGAGCAACTCGCGAAAAATCGGCCGGGCCGCCTCGTTACCTTGCAAGTAGAGTCCACGAATACGGCCGGTACCGTAGTCGAAATTGAAATAGGCGTCGAACTTTTCATATTCCGGCTTGAACTCGTAGCGCGCACGACCGGGCTGGTCCTCCGCTGCGCTCACTTTCCGTGCAAGGTGGGCGGCCACGTAAGCGTGAGAACCCAGTGTTCCCTGCTCCTCTGCGCTCCACAAGCCAATGCGGACGGTGCGCCGGGGCTTCAGCTTCAGAGACTGCAGGATGCGGATAACCTCCAGCGCAGTGGCTGCGCCGACGGCATTGTCGGTGGCGCCCACGGCTGAGTGCCAGGAGTCGATTGAGCCACCCACCATCACGACTTCGTCTTTCAAATCAGTGCCAGGAATTTCGGCGATGACGTTGTGGCTCATGGGGTCGTCATCGGAGAAACGCACGGCGATGTTCACTTCAAGCTGAACGGGGATCCCGCGCGTCACTTGACGGACGATTGCGTTGTACTGCTCGGCTGCAACGTAGACCTGCGGAGTAACCGCGGGTTTGCTGAGATCCCAGGCGTGCGCACGTTTTTCTAAAGGCACATCTGGCGGATAGGGTACGGTGGCTGAAGTCACGTAAATCGTCCCCGCGTCGCGATAGGATGGCTGCATGACCACTGCGGCGCCCTCCTGCTGGATCAACTGCCATTTGCGATAGTTGAGTTCTTCCGCCGACCGCTGTTCAGGCGTGAATTGGAATGGTCGAGGCTCGCCCGAAGGTTGTGCGTTAGAAAGACGCAGCAACTCCTCGTCGGTTTGCCGGTGCGCCGGCGGGTCGAACAGCGGATCGATTTGCCGCGCCTGCGAGAAGAGGACAATCTTACCTTTCAGCTTACCTTTGTATTTATCGAGGTCGGCGACAGTCTTCGCGCCGAGCAAAACAACTTCACCACGGACGATGCCGTTCGTGCCGGGACTCCAGGCCTTCGGATAGGCGATGACCGGGCTGAACCTGGGGAAAAGCACATTCGCGGTGAAACCTTCCAGCGACCAGCCACGGCCAAACGGGCCCCAGGCTTCAAGATGCGCGTTCTCAAGGCCCCACTCGTGAAGTTTGTCGCAAGCATACTCCTCCGCTCGCTTGAGGTTGGGCGAACCGGTCAAGCGTGGGCCGGCGACGTCGGTGAGGTAGCCAACCATTTCCATGATTTGAGAGTGATTCAGAGACGTATCGCGAATCCGGTTGGCGGCGTCGAGGTCTATTTTCTCCTGCGCTGCGGCAATGCCAGCAGTGAAGAGAACCGTGGAACACAAGAACGCAGCGAGAGTTCTTCTGCGAGGACGAGGACAGCGCACTCGCGTTGCTTCTGTCATCACTAATACTCCTGGCATGAGAATGTCTCATTGTAGGAAGACGAGATTATGATTGGAAGCGTTAACAGGCGCCTTGATCCGAACTGTGGGTTCTGAGCCTCATCAGCCATGCAGCGCTGGGCCATCGGCAATAATGGGAGTTCGAAAAAGGTTTGCAAAATGCCGAGAACGCATTCTGGACGATTGGTCGGCCGACCGGAACCTATCCACAAACGGGCCTGGAGGAGATGTATGGCGATTTCCTCGAAGCCGACTCCGAGACAACGTCGTCGGAGTCCGCGTTACGTAACTTCCGGTTATCTCGTCGCTCGGGAGTAATCCTGGACTGCGATGTCACAAGGAAAGCGGTTCAGCCGCCAAGTTCTCGCGCGCTCTTCGGAATACACAGAATCAGCAGCCCTCCAGCAAGTGCTGAGATCATCATCAGGGTCAGACCGTACGAAAATGATCCCGTTCTGGCGTTCAGATAACCGAACAGATGAGGGCCGGCAAAACCTGCTACGCTGGCCACAGAGTTGACCATGCCCACTGCGGCCGCCGCCGCCGACTGGCTCAGGACCTCCGTTGGGATCGCCCAGAACGTCGGGAGATAAGCAAAGGCCATACACACCATGGTGAACAACACGATCGAGACTGGAATTGAGCGCGGTTGACCGAGGAGGCCCAGCACTCCGATTGCAGACACAAACATCGGGACCGCGGAGTGCCAGCGTCTTTCACGGTTCTTGTCGGAGTGCCAACCGTTGATCTGCATCGCGACGAAGGTTGCCACGTAAGGTATAGCACCGAGCAGGCCGACCCGCACGTCCGAAAGTCCTGATTGACGTTTCAGCATGGTCGGGAACCAGAAAGCAAAGGAGTAAAACACGAAATAATTGAGGAAGGCCAGCCCAGCCAGCAGCATGATTGTGCGGGACTTGAGCGCTTGCCACACGGTGATTGCGTTTTCGCTGATATGCTTTTCTTCGTGCAGTTCTTGTGAAATCCATCGCCGTTGCTCGGGAGGAAGCCAGGTCGCTTCGCCGGGCCAATCCGTCAAGAGAAAAAACGCAACCACGCCCAGCAGGATGGCCGGCAATCCCTCCAGAACGAACAGCCAGCGCCAACCTTCGAAGGCGAACCATTTGTGGCCGAGAATCCAGCCCGCGATCGGCGAGCCGATGACGAACGACATGGGAATTGCTGCCATGAAATTGCTCGTTGCTTTCGCACGATCGTCGCGCTTGAACCAGTGGCTCAGGTATACGATCACACCGGGGAAAAAACCGGCCTCCGCCGCGCCTAACACGAACCGCGCAAAGTAAAGCTCCTTTGGGGTGTGCACGAGCGCTGTCAGCGCGGTCAGCGATCCCCAGGCAATCATGGTCGTGGAAATCATCCGTCGCGCGCTCCACCACTCCACCAGCAGGGCGCCGGGAATCTGTAACGCCACATAGCTTATAAAGAAGATGCCCATTCCCATGCCCAGCACGCTGTCCACGAATCCTAAGTCGCGAGACATGCCGAGCGCGGCATAGGCTACGCTGGTCCGGTCAAGATAATTAGCGATGTAAAGAACGAAAAGAAATGGCAGCAACCGCAAGGCAATGCGGCGGCGTGCGCGGTCCCCGACCTCAACCCCAGCGGACGCGATCGCGCTTGATGGAACCACGGCCACTCGGATGTCTCCGGCGGATCAGGTTTGGACGGGCGGAGTATAGCGGAATCGCCGCAATTAGGGTATTGATATTGATGAGTTCGCCAGTGGGGACCTCCAAAAAACGGCGGCACTAGCTCACTGCAATCACGCAATACACTGGCAGTTCACCAACAAAAACCCGATCGCGGGACCGGTGAAAGGTGCACGTGGGAAGGTGTAAGACCGAGATCTCTCAAAGCCGGTTCCTATCGACGAATCCATCGCCGCCGACCTGCTGGAGTGGCACCGGCAAACTCCTTACCACACTCCCACCGACCGGGTTTTCGCCACCGACAGCAACTGATCCACAATGTAGCGTTCGAGTGGACCACCGATATATACTCTCTCTACTCGTGCGGGAGCACGTCTTCAGAACTTCCCCCAGACTGCGAGAACAGCATGCAAGTTAGGAGGCCCAAAGTTCCACCTCCTTCTGCCTCGGACGGTGCGACCGTCGGAGTCGGTTCCTCGTCCGGCTCCGCAGCTACCGGGCTTACCATAGCGACTGACATCCTCGGGTCGCTTGCATTAATGAGTCCCGGCAGCATTCTCGGCGGCCGGTACAAACTTCTGAAATTGATTGGCGAAGGCGGCATGGGCGCTGTCTACAAGGCGCGCGACATCGAGGTCGATCGCCTGGTCGCTCTCAAAGTGATCCGTCCTCAACTGGCGTCGAATCCCGAGGTTCTCCAGCGATTCAAGCAGGAATTAGTTGTCGCCCGCCAGATCACGCACAAGAATGTGGTGCGCATCTATGACATTGGCGATGCCGACGGCGTGAAATTCATCACGATGGAGTATGTCGATGGTGAAGACCTGAAGAGCATATTGCGGAGAGCTGGGAAATTTCCACCCTGGGAAGCTGTGAGCATGATGCAGCAGATTTGTCGCGCGCTTGACGCATGTCATTCCGAGGGCGTCATCCATCGCGACTTAAAGCCT
>Ga0209624_10000481_pt1 | contig 35162 bp, 33 predicted proteins | sample JacPinW_OM2H0_O1_FD_188565 | JGI IMG/M metagenome (GOLD analysis project Ga0209624, IMG submission 188565) | Forest soil microbial communities from Algoma, Ontario, Canada - Jack Pine, Ontario site 1_JW_OM2H0_O1 (SPAdes) (version 2) | ecosystem: Environmental > Terrestrial > Soil > Boreal...
GGGCTGGCCGTGGTTGCGGGATTTCTTGTCGCGCTCTGGCTGAGAAGCAATGCCACCGAGTGGTCGCCCGATACATTCGCGTGGCCGATGGCAGCATCGCTTCTCTGTGCGCCGGTCGTGTACCCATGGTACCTTCTCTGGCTCCTGCCGTTTGTCCGCTCGGCTTCGACGGTCCCGATCATCATCTGGACAGTCAGCATCATTCCTACTTACTACGTCTGGCATTTGCGCACGCTTCATCGTCCGTGGCTGGTTCCTGGCTGGATCATGGTTTTTGAATATGGATCCGTCGCAACGGCCGCCGCAATTATCGAATTTTGGCGATTGAGACGACGGTCGGCGCCATGATCCTCAATTGAATAGATGTCCACTCGATCGCCCAACCGCTGAGAACCGAACCCATTGTATAATCCGCGGCAAGCGCTGTGAATGCCTGGGAAGGGTGAAAAGTAACTGTCCACAGCGACTCGTGTATCCAGAAGCTTGCACCGTCATCCAACACAGCATCCGTTCAATTCACCGAGGAGCAAACTCTATGAAAAATGCCCGCCGTTTAGCCATGATGGGTCTTCTGCTTTGCGGAGTGCTGGCCCTTGTTCCAAACTCCTGGGCACAACAGCGCGCTCCAATTCTCGAAAAGATTGCCAAAACGTACGGAGTCGATTCTTGGGGTCAAATTCAGGCCATCCGCTACACGTGGAACGGGGAAATTACCGGACTTTTCAAAGCCGCTCACAAGTGGGAGTGGGAGCCGAAGACCGGCAAGGTCTCCTACGAGGGGACAGATAAAGACGGTAAGCCAGTGAAGGTTACTTATATGCGCTCCGAGCTAAGCAGCCAGCCGGACAACGTGAAGACCGCAGTTGAGCCGGCGTTCGTCAACGATAACTATTGGCTTCTGTTTCCCTTCCATGCCTACTGGGACACCAGCGCCAACGTCACCGATGAGGGTATGAAAAAACTCCCAGCAGGCGCCGGCTCGGCCGAGCATGTCGTAGTGAAATATCCCGCGGAACTCGGCGGTTACACGCCCGGCGACACTTGGGAACTCTACGTCGGCAAAGACGACCGCGTCGAGTATTTGGTCTTCCACCACGGCGGGGACAAGAAGCCGAGCCAAGTCAACGCATCGTGGGTAGGCTACAAAAAGGTCGGTCCTCTACTCTTCTCAACCGAGCACCGCGGCAACGCCGATGGCAAGCCTCTGCACATCTTTATTACGAATGTGGCGGTGAAGCTGACGGGATCGGACACCTGGATGGACGCAAAATAACCGTCGAGGCTTATCGAGCGATTACTACCGTAGTGCAGCAACTGCTCAGCTTAGGCAGATCGCGGGTGGCGGCCATACGAGTCTCCAGCTTCAGCCGTTCTCCGCGAATGATCGGGCAGTAATCGTCAGGCTCCGTCAGAGCACCCTGCAAGCGTCGTCGTCCGGCACAGCCGCCATGGCATGCGTCACGGAACTCGCAAGGCTGGCACGCCGTGGGAAGCGTGCGGGCCTGACTGAAGGGCGGGGAATCTAGAATCTCGACGCCCGCCGAAATCAAATTCGCCAGCGGCTCGCCCGATCCCGGCCAGTACACGCAGGGCTGTGTCGTAGCGCGCGGAGTGACCCTCACGGTGCTAACACCACATCCTCCCGGGAGCGGTGGCGAGCCCGCCATCGCGCGCACCAGCGGCTCACCAATGGCGATCACATCGGTCTCCGCAAAGAGGCGCCGGAACCCCTCCCAGTATTCTTCGTAGGAGAGCGCATAGATGTCGGATCGCACCGCCTGATACACATTCACTCGCAAAGGCGCGTCGAAGCGTTTGGCCACTCGAGCCACGGCCGCCAGACGCAAGTAGTTCGCTTTCATCATGACCGCGATGATGGTGACCGGCACGCTGAGCCTCACGCAGCGTTCTGCTTGATGGTGGATCAGTTCCCAATTGCCGTTTCCGCGTTGAGCATCTTGTTCGCCTTGGGTCGGGTAATCGAGAGAAAACTCAATGTCGTGAAAAGCGAGCAGCTCTTTGTCCTCCAAAACTGCGACGCTGTGGCCGTTGGAGGTGATGGTGAGTTTGACGGGTTGCGTTCGCAGGTAACCCAATATCGCTTTGAACTCTGGATGCATGCCGTTCTCGCCGGTGCCGAGATTCACCGAACGGATCGGCAGTCGTTCCATGACCGATTTCACTTGATCCAGAGAGAGGCGATCGGTGCGGGCTGGATCCCGGTAACAAAAGGCGCATGAAAGGTTGCACTCGTTGGTGAGCCCAAGCCCGAGCGAAATACCGCCGTCAGGCGTCTTCGCGCCGGTTGTGGAGAATGAAGATTCCGCTCGCACGTCGTTCACTCGCGCTCCTCCTTCACCGGATCTGGTCGGCGAGCCAAGCATTGCCTATAGCGCGCGACTGCGGCAAACTCTGGCCGCATACCCAGCTTACGTTCCAGTTCGAGAATGCGCTGATACTCGGCGTCGCGAGATACCGCTGGCGGCAAATAATCCGCAACCACACGCACACCACGCTCTACAATTAATGTCAGCGATGCCGCTTTCAGCATACGTTGCATGTAGTCGTTACTGAAGAGTCGCACTCTCCCTCCGTAGAGAGATTCTTCTCCCCACTCGGCCATAAGACCATTTTCCGCCTCATCCAAATCGCCCGCTCGGATTGCGGCTTTTAATACCTCGCCTGCCTGGGTTCGCACGAGCACTGAGAGTATCGCGGATGAACCTCGCAAGGTGCGAGCCGCATCACGCAACACAGCTCCCGGGTCATCGACATATTCCAGGATGTTATGGCAGAGAATTACATCGAACGAACGCGCGGGAAACAAGCTGGCAAGCTGTGCTGCCTCGCCGTGCTTCACCACGATCTTCTCCGCGACCCCGCCTTCGAGGGCGGCGCGTTGCGTGATATCCAGCATCGCCGCAGAACAATCCACAGCCGTGACATGAATGCCAAGTCGCGCCAGGCGAACGGCTGTCGCTCCCGTGCCACAACCGAGATCCAGAGCGCGCAACGGCTGTTCGGCCTGTTGGGGAAGAAAATCGCGCAGATTGGCGAAGGCCAACTCCGAGCGCAACCGTCCCCCAGGCGTTTCGAGGTAGGCAGCGTATTTGTTTGCGCCGCTTTGGAAGCGTTCGCTGCCAGGACCGGCGGATATATTCATGCGATCTCCAAGCGCAATCGTCCAAACTGTCGATTCGATACTTCGCCAATGCCCTCTAAATTAATCATGAAATTGACGGCCACGCTTCCGAATCTTCGGCAGCGGCTAGTTTTGGGACAGGTTCGACTTTCAATAGATTTTAACCCTGATTAGATTCGTCAGAGTTCTGTGACAAAAACCAACTCAGATCACCCCGACAGTTCGCTCAGCAACACGCGAAAGCGTCCGCCGCACTAGCGGCTTAGTTCAAGTCGGCTTCTGGGAAGTCAGCCCAGTGAGCAGACAGGTTCATCCCGAGTGGCGTTATCCCTTCAGCAACCCGGTAAGCGAAGTGTGACCGACAATCTGTTCAGTATCCGGAATGCTGCCGAGAGGGCCATGACTGTTCTTCAGGCCGGACTGTAGGACGCGGGTTCCTATGCTGCCTCCTGCGCCAGCTTCGCAAGCCACGCCTCAACATCAACCTTACGAAAACGGAGATTCCCGTTGATGCGCACTACGGGCAACGGATTCTTCTTCATCGCCCCGGTGCGTGTGCGGGTCGAGGTCATCTCATACACTTGCCGCTTGCTCATTTTCAGAACTGTCGCCAGTTCATGCACGGTTAGGATTTCCATCTCCTTAACCCTTGCTATACGCCCCACCCAGACTCTTTATAATCGAATGTCGAAGCCATTCGCCGAGGCTCGCGACCGACCGTTGCCGTTTTCGGTTGGTCAAGTCCCCCTCTGGACCGGCAATCTTGCCCAATCTGATTCATTTCCGCTGCCTTGTCCAATGAAAGTTCAGGAATCTGTTATTCCTCCCAGGACTAATAGCTTCCCGAATCTGATGCCTTAGATCAGATTTTCGTTGAAGGGGCGGCTTCGCGAAGGTTTAGCTTATTGAAGTAGCGTGGCTTGCGGAAACGACAGATACTCAACCAAAGGCAAATAAACCTTGAAATAGCGCGGGCGCCATCCTTGTCCTGGCCGTGTTCCAACGCCATTCAGAGCAGTCCCGCTGGTCGTTCAAGGGGTGTGTGAGGGAGCAAAGGATTAGCGACGTGACATTGGCTAGGTCTTGTGTTATTAAACGGGTGGAAATTTCTGCTGTCTGCCGCGACTACGAGTTCACCCGCCATAGACCTACACCGAAAAGCTATTAGTCCTGGGAGGAATAACAGACTCCCGAACTTTCATTGGACAGCCAAATTGAGTGCGGTTACTTTTGCGCCACACGCAGCAGATCTCAGCTGCTCCCGGAGGCGCAAATGTCATCACGTTGGATCCAAATCCATCTTATCCGCCCAATCCAGTCCCGTCTTCGGTGGGAGTGGGCACTTCCAACCGCCGCCGTTCTTACCCTACTTCTTGTCCTGCCTGTGGCTGCGATGGCACAGGGTTCACCGTTTGACACCGGCTTTACCGCCATCCAAAGCCTCTTTACCGGCACCATCGCGAAGGTTGCCAGTCTGGTTGCGATCGTGATCGGCGGCTACGGGTTCGCGCACGGCGAACCGGGTGCAAAAAAAGCACTGGCCGGCGTCGCCGCCGGAACTGGCATTGCCGTTCTCGCGGTGAATGTCCTGAGTTGGCTCTGGGGCGTATAGCTCCCTTCCCCGCCCACTTCAACGCATGCTGAGACGAGGATCTTATGCCAGACAAGACACAGAAGCAGCGCACAAATCGAGTCTTCAAGAGCCTGCATAAACCACTCACCTATTTGGGCGTGGAACGGACGCTGTTTTACTTCGTATGCGTCGGCGCGGTTGGGGCCTTTAATCTCTTCAATTCCATCCTTGCGGGTATCGCAGTATTCTTCGGGGGTTTCGCCTTCGGCCATTGGGTCACGAACAGCGATCCGGCATTTCTCCACATCCTCGCAAAGTCCGAACGGTACAAGCTGCGTTATGATGTTGCAAAGCAGCAGGTCCCCCGCGTGGAGGTGGTGTGATGCTGCGTCTCGATAAAGTCATCAAACCGTGGAAAGAGAGTGCGGCTCTCAGCGACCACATCAACCTCTATGGCTTCTGGAACGAGACGACCTTGCCTTACCAAGAGCGGCGATCTAGGCATGGTTCTCATTCCCGGTGTGGACTACGAAAGTCTTGACCGCTCGGAACAGGAGTATGCGGTGAAGCGGTTGGAAGGGGCCCTCAAAGCGTTTGGCCCAGGCTTCCATGTTTACCAATACCTCTTCAAATCGAACCGCGCCGACATACCGTTCGCAAAGTATGACGACCCGATTGTGGAAGCGGCAATCGACCAGCGACGGAAGTTCTTTGAAGCGAAGCGGGACCATCTCTATCAGGTTGAGATTTTCTACTGCATTCTGCTCGAAGGTGCCCGGTCGAAGACTGGCGTCGGCACGGCCCTAGCTCGCCTGTTACGCGATCCAGAGGGCGCGATCGCCGAACTCAAATCGCAGTTCACCAACGACAACATGAAGAAGTTGTTGCGGACGCATATCGAAAGCGATCTTCAACGACTCGACCAGCATGTGCAGGCATTCGCTCGGCAGCTTATGGATTTCATGCAAGTCGAGGTCTTGAATCGGCAGGGGCAATTCACGTTTTTCCGCCGCTTGCTGAATTATGACGACTGGCGCGTCGCGGGCAAACCGCAGTCCACACAATTTCTCGACTATCAGGTGGTCAACTCCAACGTCGAAGCGGAGCGCGATCATCTGCGGGTCGGCGATCACATCGTCCGTGTGCTGACCCTGAAAGAAGCCATCACCGAGACGCGTCCCCTGGTGCTCAATGCATTGCTGAAGATCCCCGCCAATTTCTATGTGGTCACCGAGTGGAGGCCGCTCCCCGCGGACAAGGCCCGCAAAGAGGTGAACAAGCGCCGCCGCCACTTCAATATGTCCAAAACAGGGTTTGTCTCCCAGATGGGGAACGATGCCAACAAGACGAACCCACGCGATGTGCTGGTGGATGAGTCCAAGCAGGCCGACATTGAAAATCTGGGCGATTGCCTGCGAGCTCTCGGTGACGGTCAATTACTTGGCGATTTCTCCCTCACGATTGTCCTGTATGGCCGGTCACGAGCGGAACTCGATCAGCTCGTGGCTGAGTTTACTGGCGTCTTCACCAACGCCGACGGAAATCTGTTCGCGGAAACCTACAACCAATTGAACGCTTATTTCGCCACTGTGCCGGGCAACTATGTGCTCAACCTCCGCCAACTGTATCTGCTGAACACGAATTACGCCGACTTGTCTTTTCTGTTTACGATCCTTCCTGGTGAAAAGACCAACCCTCATCTCGGCACTGAGTACCTCGCAGTCGTCGAGACCGACAACAGCACGCCCTACTTCCTCAACCTGCACACCCGCGACGTTGCCCATACTCTGATTCTCGGGATGACAGGCAGTGGCAAGACGACGCTTTTGCGGATACTTGCTGACTTCATTCCAGACGAGGAGCGCCTTGTCATCATCGAGGACACCTCCGAGCTTCAGATCCGGAAGCCAAACATTGTGGCCGCCGAATGCCAGACCGACACTTTCAAGGCCAACATATCGTTCGATAAGCTTCTAAAATCCGCTCTTCGCTGGCGACCCGACCGGATCATCTTGGGCGAAGTGCGTGGCATCGAGGCGCGCACACTACTCGATTCCTTCAATACCGGCCACGCGGGATCGCTCGCGACGATCCACGCCAACTCGGCAGCCAAAGCCCTCACGCGCTTCGCCAATCTGGTCATGCACGACCACGCACAAACAACCTTCTCCGACACCGAAGCCGAGATCGGAGAAGCTGTCGATCTTGTCGTCCATGTCGAGCGTCGACCACCGCGCCGCATCCTCCGAGAAGTCCTGGCGCTTCGCGGGTACGACCGCGATGCCAAACGCTTCCTGATCGAGCCGGTATTCGAGGTGAAACATGCCACACCATAACACTGGAAATAGAACCAGCACGGCTGCTGAGTTTCTCTCCCGCTGCTTCGCTCCAGATGAAACGATTGCCCTTCTCGTCCGAAGAGAATCTCCTAACCAAACGCTTCAGCGAATTGCTCCCTTGGAGCATGCGCTCGCGCCTCGTTACCTCGGCTGGCCCGCGCACGAGAACTCTACCGGAGCGAACATCTATGTGGCTGCGAATCCGCTTCGCCCCGCCAGCCGCAAGCGTACCAAAGAGAGCATCGCCGCAGTCCGGCATCTGTACCTTGATTTGGACACCGATGGCGAGGCCCGCCTCAGTTCGCTCCGCGCCTCGGATGCGGTTCCCCCGCCGAATGCGGTTCTCTCAACATCGCTTGGTAAGTACCAGATCCTCTGGCGAGTTGACGGCTTCACTCTCGACCAGCAGGAAAGCGTCCTGAAACTGCTTGCGATTACCATTGGTGGCGATTCCGCCTGCACAGACTGCAACCGGGTTCTCCGCCTGCCGGGATTCCTGAATTGCAAGTACGATCCGGCGTATCCCGTCACCGTTGAATACCCCGGCGATTCCACATGGAATTCCGATGACTTCCGGCTGGATATTCTAGCGGCGGATGCCGTCCTTCCGTGCCGTCCAATCACACCGCGAATGCATCCCGCTAACCACAGCAATTCCGAGCACGATTGGGCATGGGTTCTGCATCAACTTGTCCGTGGAAAGGACGCCGCGAAGCTCACGCGAAAGCTTGCTTCGCGCCGCGCCGATAAACCCAATCCTCTTTATTACGCTCAGCGGACGGTTGACGTTGCATCGGCCAGGCTTTGGCTCATCGAAGGTATTCCGATCGACGATGTTGTCACGATGCTCGAAGTTCGCCGACGCTTCGAGATTCCCGCTGCACCTTGCCGCGGAAATCGCCGCGCTGCGCTGGGAAGACCTTGATCCGGAGAGCGTGAATATTAGGCGTTCAGTCGTGCGCGGCAACGTCGGCAGTCCTAAGACCCCGGAATCGATTGCAGCCTTGCCACTGATCGATCAGGTACGCGTGCCGCTGGAGCTGTGGCGGCGAAAATCGGAGAATACGAAAGATGGTTGGGTGTTCCCGTCACGCAACGACACGCCGGTCGATCTGCATAACCTGATTGCTCGGGTCATCAAGCCACATGTTGAAGGGAAGAGCGAGTGTGAGCGTTGCCACAAGGTTCCCAAGAAGTCAGGCGTAGAGTGGAAGACCCTATATGCTGGCAGGCGCGGCGCGTGCACCGCGGTCATCGAAGCGACTGGTGGAAATTACGCCGCGGCACAGGCCCTCTTGCGTCATAAGTCGATGAAGACCACGCTCGACGTGTACAAGAAGCAGATCACACCACAGTCGTTTAGGGAGGGGATGAAGCTGCTTGAGGAAGCTGCGACCAAACGTTGAAACCCTACGCACTACGCAAACGCTTATATTCGATTAGCCATTCACACTAAACAGCTCCGCTCGCCAGGACGTTTCAATGTTCGATTCCGAACGCTACGCTCACCCAGGATGAAATCTTGGAACGATTCAAGAAATTGTTCAATCGGGAAATGACGTTCGAAGAGAGGCGGGGTTTCTTCTTGGCGGAGTCCTCTGATCATCTCGATACTGATCACGAGTCAAAGGCCGGAAAAAGCTAGGCGGCTCGCAGCACTTCATGGTTTGGTAGCGGGCCGGGGTTTATCACGGCTAAGTATCCGCTTCTCTAATTCAACGGACTTGGAGATGAGCAAGGCCGCGTACTCCAGGAGTTCGGTAGCTGTTTCGCGTAGCTTCTCAGCTTCGCTGCGGAGTTGTTCGGATGTCGGTTTATTCGGCACGCGCAGAATTGTGCCACAGGTGGGAAATAAAGAATGTCCGCTACCGCTCCATTCAACTCGTCAAATGGCGGGCGAAAAATCTCTTGAGGCTGGCGCGGGTGGTGGATAAAATCGCTCATGCCCCGAGTCCTCACCTGGCATGAAAACAGGACCTTCGCCGCCTGGGGTTGTAGTGAGTGCAACTGGATATTCCCGAGTCGCATCCCCGGACAGTCCGGCAAGCCATCGGCAGAAGTGGTCGAAGCATTCAAGCAGCACGAATGCGCGAGCTTTCCGCGCCGGTGAGTCGGTCAAAATAGCACTCCTGATGCACGGTCTTACCGGTCTCATCGACCTCAAGGTCAATCGTTAGATCTACAGGCTTGCTACACAGCGAACAGAGAAAATCTGTGGATTGGTAGGTGTTCATTGGAAGGGCGCTTCCTGACCGCTTGCAATCAATGTAGGCTCGAAGCGTAAGAGAGTCTGAGCTGTAGTGATCACTGCCGCCAACCGAAGCGCCTAGCGCTAGTCGTAAAAACAAACAATCACTTTCACCAACAACGGTTTCCTATGAGCAATATCTGCGAACTAGCAGATGCGATCTAAATTGCACAGTTTTTCTTCCTCTTCGGGTCCATGCTTTTGTTGTGGGGGATTATCTATGAACGAGTCTAGCGTTTACGTCATTGAACAGGATGCATGGTCCACTGTAAGGCGATGTAAAGGGCACTTCCGCCTGACCTACGAACGGGAGTTCCTGCCGCTTCAGAATCTCTGGCGGGATTTTTTGGTCCATTCCGAGGAAACGGGTATAGCCCTTGTTGCGTTTAGATCCTGCCCCGGCGTTTGGGGACCGGTTGTATCTGATTCGCGGTGATCTGAACGCTAGGTCCACGGCAGCACATGTTTCTTGCGGTGGGAGTGCCAGTATTTCTGAGCTTCTTTGCTTCTTTGTATCGCTGAAATGAGGATTATGTCGAAACATTTTGAACAATGGAAACAGTTAGCCGCCCTGACCGCCAAGGAACAAGATCCTGCGAGGTTGACAGAACTAGCACACGAAATCAACCTTGTTCTAACCCAGAAAACATCGTACCTCTATCCTCCTAGTTCATTACGAGAAACCGCGCAAATTCGGGGGATGGACTGAAGTCGGGTCTGGTGGTTTTGCTTGGACGTTTCTTGAGTGTCCGAACGTAACAGTCTTCATGAAATGTTAGCCCGCTTTCATTGATCCTTGCAGTGGTCAGCTCAACATGTTCGTTGCAGACGGAACAGAGCGCGAAACGTGTGCGGAGCGGCACACTGAACCTCGGAAGCGAACAAGAATAAAATCAGACTTTATCGGCTTTGAGAATTCCGCTGTAGCGGTATCATGAAGTGCCAAGGAATGGGCCGAGTGCAATTGAACGCCGATGCGGTTCCTTCCCCAAGGAAAGCACGCTCGGAAAAACCTCGGCCCGGTAGCCCAATTATGTTCCTTCTACCATCGTAGTCAAGCAACATTTTGTCCGCACACGCTACGACCTCGGAAATCGTATAGCGATCGGGAAGATCCGGCAGCTCATCGCGTGCAACGGCAGGCAATGAGCAGTGAGCAATTGTGAACAGACATTCCAGAATTATTCCTGTTGTAATTTGTTTTACCAACGAGCTATGCGACCCGCAACCGGTCGTTTGCTCCAAACGGGCACAGCGCCACGCTGCGCCTTTTCTCTTGAGCGAGGTCAGCAATGACAATGGAAGACGTGTGGCTCGAAACTATCCACGAGTCGGAACGTAGAGACGGGAAAAAGAACAAAAGCGTCCCAGTCAGTGAAGATAAGGTATTGGCACAGAACGCGAAAAAGCGTCCGGCGGCGAGCAAAGATAATCCGACAAAAGGTAATCGAGGGCAGAAGAGAAGACGGGCGGCGTGATGGGCAAGGTCTCCGGGACTCAAATTGCCTAGTCAATGATGAATTGCTTTTCGCGTTTCGGGCAGGTTGGTTTTGCCATAGGTCTCTTTTGCTTCAGAGAACCGCTCACGCTAGGCCCGCAGCGACAGGCGTGAGCGATGTGCGGAAGGCCGTTGTAACGTCAACCCGAGAGCACATGAACAGGGCACTCAAACCGGAGGCACTTGAGAACGCGAGCACCCCATACTGCATTATGGGCAGTTGACGGTTGTTGCTGAAGCGCCTATCGGGACCACCTTTTTTATTTACGTAGCGCCAAGTCGAGTCAACCTGCTGCGAGTCACTGGGCACAGATTCCCCTTCAACAAACCTACTTATCTGTGCATCCACCTTCAGGTCTGAGTATGCAAGAGCGCCAATGCCACTGCATCATTAATAAGCAAACGATCGGGAAAAAAGTACAGCGTAGTTTTCCGCCTTCAATGTTGGCAGGTCCAAATTGCATTGCACCTTCGGCGGTCGAGAAAACGATGGGCGCACTTCTTTTCGATTCATAAACATGTTCACTCCGGCATTACGCTTCCAGTCGGAGGTATGTGCTGTAGCGTCGATATACCAGACACGTTGGCACTCCGCCAATTGCTTGAACGGACCTGCAAAGTTGTGAACTTTGCCGCAGCGTCCAAGTCGAGGGAGTAGTTGAGAATCGCAGTTCCATTGAGCACGTCGAAATGTCGCGCATAGAGACTGAGGATGATCGTCACGGTCCCAACAAACGCCATCCACCACCATGCCAAAGTAACTGCCCACATCACCACAGGCATCGCTATCCCGAGCGATACCCCAATGGGAAAGCGATCCTGGCGGCTCTTTACGCGGTTGAGTTCGCTTAGCAGATCGGTAGGATTGCTATCCGTCAAACTAACTGCGGATGCGCTTGCAATTTCGTGAAACTCTTCGGTAAAAGCTGGCGCTAGTTGAGTGAGTCGTGTGGGAGTCGGACCGGATCGATATTCGCCACGTCTGAGAGGGTCTGTCGATAATCAAAGACCGCCGCGTCCCATTTGGACGTAACTTCCCCGTGGGCCGACGCCGATCCGCGCACCTTTTACTCCGAAGGACGCACCCAGTCCCGAACGTGAGAGATTGAGTTGTAGTGGGCCAAAGTTGAAGCCTTTGCGAACGTAGAAACCCATACTTGTGAAAGGAGCGTTAAAATCGTCAACTCACATAGCGACATTATAGCCAGTACGCAACGAAATGACGCAATAGACCATGTCAATTTCGCGGCCCATCACCTTGCCTTCGCAGAAGTTCCATTGACCGAATAGCGCAAGCGGCGGTAAATGAATATGCTTTTATTTTCTACGTTTCAAACGTCACTCCACGCTGAAAAGGCAGACGGTGATTCGGGGCTCATTCGATCGGTCCAACTTGTATTCATCGCATGTGTATGTGCCTGTGCTGCGAGAAGTAATGTAAACCTGCCCAACCAGAGGCGCGGAGCACACGGGATCTTGGGCGTTACAGGTAAAGCTAAATAAGAGCGTTTTCCCTTGAAAAACGCCAGAGGCGTCAATAAATCGGACGTTGTTCTGATTGATCCAGCTATCGACAATGGTTACCGAGGCTGCATCATACGCCTTTGCAGCGAACAACGGGTTTGAAGAGGTTAGAGCAAGAAGCGCACAGGCCAGAAGCGATCTCATGAGGCCCAGTATGTTCTCGGACCTTGAAAGTCTCAGAATGCTGATGGTGTTTTCGTTTTGAAGACGGCCGGGCAAGATGCCAGTATTAAATCTTGTGAGGCTCATTTCGGTAGTGGTATTGCTTTCCGCCTCTTTTCCGTATATTCTCCTCCAAATTAGTCTTCCCAGCGACGGAGCTTATCTCTCCCTAGTTGTTCCGGTCACGCCGTAGCAAACGCAAGTCCAACTTCAGTTAATCGACAATCCTGCGGAGGAACCATTGAGAACGTCAAGGAACGCCCGTCTGTTTTCGTCAGTTGTAGTTCTGATGTTGTTCGCGATGGTTGCCGCACCCGCCCAGATCGCCCCCAGCGGCGATTCCTACACCAACACCGCTGCCCCGGCCACGAACTATGGTGCCACGACGTTGCTTGATGTCGAGAGTTCGGAGACCACTTACATTCAGTTTAATTTGTCATCTATCCCCGCCGGTTACACCGGGGCCGACATCACCCAAGCCACGCTAAAGCTTTATGTCAGCGCCGTCACCAAGGCAGGCAGCTTCAATGTGGATTATGTTAACGGTATATGGTCCGAGGGGACGATCACCGCCAACGACGCTCCGGCGCTTGGAACCACAATCGTCGCCAGCGTACCTCTTACCGCTGCGTCTAGAAACCAATACATCCTCATCAATATCACGTCGGCGGTGCAAGCATGGCTCAATGGAACTGAGCCCAACAACGGCATAGCGCTGGTCGGCAACAGTCCGCTGGTTGCCAGCTTCGACAGCAAGGAGAACACCGGCACCAGTCACGCTGCCGAAATCGACATTGCGTTCACCGCGACCGGAGCGCAAGGGCCTCAAGGTCCGCAGGGTCCAACTGGAGCGACCGGAGCCCAGGGACCACAGGGTCCAACTGGAGCGACCGGAGCGCAAGGACCACAGGGTCTGCAAGGTTTAGCAGGTATGTTCAATGTATACGATGCCAACGACCAACTGCTCGGTGTGGCGTTGGATGCGGCAGGGAATGTGTATATCCCTTCGTTGGGACTTTTCGCTTATTTTCTTTATCAGGATTGCTCTGGCGAAGGCTGCCTGCCATCATTTGGTCCATCATACCCATATCTTTGGTTCAGTGGGTTAAATTGCACTGGGACCGCTTACACAGTCTACGTGAGTCAGAGTAATGGAATAAGTGCATTAACTGCGTATGCGCAACTCTTGTATTCGTACAATGGCGGTTTAGTAACTTTACAGCCTGTAGCCTTAGTACCTTCCTCAACTAATACTCAATCATATTCCCAGCAGCCGGGTATAGCTTGTCAGAATAATCCCGGAGGTGAGGTCGGAGTAGCGGGAGGTTGGCAAGTAAACATCCAGGCGTTCACTGGGACATTGCCATTCAACTTGCCAGTCACTCCTCCCTTACAACTCGTTCCTGTGGGTCAAAGTCCGCAAGTGCGTAAGGCACAATTGAAGTAACTGTTGTAATTGCGCCATCTCGCGATTCTAGGTCAAAACCAGCCCTTCCTGACAGGGTATACGAGCAAGGATTCGAGCTTTAGCGAGCGTTTCTGACAATGCCCGGATGGGGGCGATTCACGGATGTACGCAGCAAATTTATCAAAGCTGACGCGACGGATTTCATGACTGCATTGAGGATTACGATATTGTGCCAGGGTGGATTGACTTTCGATAACAAGTCGTAAAACCGATCTCGTTGTCATTGAGCCGCAGTTCTCCTGCCCAAACTAATTGTCGGAACTGTACAGTTTAGACCGGACGAGCCGTTCTTTCCACGTCTATCCTGCATATGAGCGGATGAACAGTCGTGGCGAGCGACGCTCTGCACTCGTGGAAAAGAAAACACTATGACTCATGGCACCGATAAGGCGACACCCAAACTGCGCAAAGCTCCCCAACCGCCGCTGTCACACGCTGGCGCGATTCTTGACTCAGACCGTGCCAAAAGACCACCGCTCTCCGAACCTTCTCCCACCGGCCAGGCTATGCAACCGAAGACAGCAAAGAGTGTCGCGGCCATACTTGAGAAGGAACTGGTTTCTATAATCAGTGAATGGAAAAAGGAAGTGAGTCTGGTTCCTGGCTTAACCAATATTCTACTTAGCGATGCAGACCGCACAGGTCATTTGCCTAAGCTGTTCGAAGAGGTAGTTTGCCGCCTGGGAGGTAACAGGGGCACCAAACCGATGGCTTCTATCGCCGCAGCCGCGCATGGAAGGCTAAGGTTCGCGCAGGGCTACTCTGTCGCCATGTTGGTTGACGAGTCGCGAATATTGGAGGTTACCACGTTTGGAACACTACAGCGCCATCAGGAAGAGCTGGATCGGAATCAGGTGCTGCTAGACGTGGGGATTATTGCAGACGAGGCGGATCGGCAACTCGAAGAAACTGTAGTTGGCTTTATGATGGCCCAGGCCGCAGCCTAGCCGCTTTCCTATGCGCAGTCGGTCAGGATCGTCAACGATCTAACTAAGTGACATAGGCAGACTGGGGGAGCGAATCGAATCCTTGCAGCCATGCGATTACCGGCACCAACTGGCGGGACAAATTGTCCTTAGCTACGAAGGCATCCACTAACTTCAAGGCTTCCTCAGGTACATCCAACGCTGCGGATAACATGATAACGGATGCTTGCGGTCGGAGACGCTTCAATTCGATCGCGACCTCTTGCCCGTTCATCTCGGGCATGGAATAGTCAACAATTACAACATCAATGGAATGGATGGAAGCCAGTTCCAGACCCTCGCTGCCACTGGGTGCAGTCAGAACGGTATACCCAAAAGATTCAAGGAATTTCTTTTCGCATTCCAGCAAAGCTTTATTGTCATCGATGCACAGAAGTACGGCGCTTTTGAGAGCCGAGGCCACGGTTCACTCCTCAAGAGTATTTTCAACACCTCAACCCAGAAAACTGTTCAAAATTGCTCATGGTACTGAGGATCTGCGTTGGCGGGCATAACTCGCGATCCTACCTAGAAACCAGCCCTTCCTCAGTGTGTTTCCGACCATTAAAACCGACCTTGGCGAGCCGGGCCAACGATCCAGGCGTCATTTTACGTTTGGCTTTTGCCTGGACGCTCTTGATCGCAAGCTTCGCCTGCATCGCGTTCGCGGGGTCGAATACGAATATGCCCTCTGCATCGCCCTCTTGATGGAGTCGCATCCCAGCCGCCAGGCATTTTTTCTTTGTGGCGTTCCAAAGGTCAGTGCGCTTGGCATCCGTCAGCCAGCGCATCGCCAGCTCTGTTTCGTCCGGATTGCGGACGCTGAACTCGCTGATGTTCGCATCCTTACCCAACCTGCCTTGGATTAATGGGATCGCCACAGGCATCATGGATTAGTTTCAGGAGGTAATTGGTTGGCGAAATCGGATAGGGTCATGGAGTCTCCCACCACGCAAGATCGATGACGCGACCTCGCTTCATCTTCGTTACCTTGAACTCACAAAGCCACGGGCCGAACTGGATTGCCCAAGGCTGGCATGTCCCGTTGTGCACGCTGTTTGGGTGCAGCCGCCGCAGGCGACCTGCCAATGGAAAAGATCGAATCAGGGTTCCGCTTATGGCCGGACATCGGGTGAGACTCTGTCTTACGAGTTGTTACCGGCCAGATATGTCGGAGGGCTGTTGCGGGAGCCTGACGCTTTCGATTGGTCGGTAGGTCTTTTAGCGGGAGGGGCTGTTGCAACTCGGTGACAGGGCAGCGTTCTAACCAACTGAACTACGTCCCCACTTTGCTTTCTTACCTTTTATCGGAAACCCGCGTATTTACTGGCTTTCCTCAGGTTCAATCGTTTCGCCTGCGTCGCCCGTTTCAACCCCCATAGAACCAAATCCCGAGATTAATGGACACCATGTTAAACCACCGTCCAAAACTGTGCTGCAGGCAAACCCAACCCGGAGCAGCTGTCCCTGCCCCGACACTGAATTGTAGCGGAGCGAATTAAGATCAGTACAGGTTCTGTCCCAAATGGTGCAGTTGAAGAGGATGTTCTGCACTACGCATCCCGTTGCCGAGGGAGTCAGGCTAGTCTGCTACCGGCGAGACGGCGCGCAGTTCTGGCATTCAGCCCTTAGCTTTGCCGGACCTTGCAGCCTTCGTGCCCAGTTCTTCGGCGAGCTTGTGGGCGTTCATGGAGTGCTCGTGCGCCTGTTTGCTGAGTTCGTTAGCGGTTAGATGATCTCCCTTGCCGTGAGCCGTGGCGGCCGCGGCGTGGGCATGGGCAGCAAGGTTATGGAGTTCTGCGGCTCGATCGTGCGTGCTCTGTGGCATGATGTGCCCCCGGCATCCTGGATGCTATCTATCGCCGCTACTGCTTTGGCTAGTTGCAGTGTGCGTACGGCCTATAGTGTACTCTGCCTTGAATACTTCTGCGGGCCGTCCCGTGGCCGATCAGTCTTGCACCCCGGTTTCGTACTTCGCAATGCTGCTTCGGGAATCCCCACGGCGGGCAAGACGATGACACCACTACCTACCGCACTGGGACGCGTGATCCCTTGCTTTAAACGGCACTTCGTCTTCCGCTCAATAAGTTAATGACGAGAACTACCAGCCCCACTACCAGAAGCAAGTGGATAAGGGCTCCGCCAATGTGCAAACTGAAACCCAACAGCCACAAAACAAGCAAAACAACGAAAATAGTCCAAAGCATGTTAGCCTCCCGCCTGACCTAAGCAAGCTGAACCCGATGAAACCCTTGGTCTCGCTCGCGAATGACTACACCACGGAGTTTCTCATTTCTCCAATCTCAAGTCTGGTCAGAAAAGCTCGGTTTGGGCATGCGTCCTAATAGCGCGAAGAGTTCGTAGGGTATCCATTCTGGAAGCGCAACGAAATCATCGTAAGCTATTTGAAGCCGGGGGCTCACCAACTTCGTTTTAAGCAGACTCGTCAGGGCGCGTGTTTGTACCGTTGAAACTTTCTGTGGTTCGGCCTCGTCGGATGTTGCTCGTTCGCTTGTTTTCTTAAGCTTCTCGGCAATGCAGCGAGGGATTGTCCAGGACTTTCTTCAGGCTGGGTCCGTCTAGCGCGCCGGACTCGATATTGATATGCCAATCTTCTGTCAGGAGCAGCCCTTGATTCAAATCGTAATACGCGATGTGCAGCGCCGAACCGTTCAATGACAGGTTTGCGTGCCCGTTGTAGCCAACATCAACTTTCTCGTCGCTGGGATAGCGCCTGTTATCCCAAGCGAGCCATCTGCAATCCAGAATGTCCGGAGCCGCGCCCCGCTCGACGGGCATGCCGCCGTGGCCCATACATCTCCCGTACGCCTCAACGCCCTCCTTAACGCGGAACTTCTCATAGATCGCGAGCCTGTGCTCGTGGCCCCAAAACCAAATAACCGGCCGGTGAATCACCTTCGCCAATTGCTTCGCTGGAATTTGATACCAACTCTCAAAAGCGGAGTGCGGCCCGTGATGCGAGAGCAGAATCAATCCGCGTTTGTCTCCGTCCGGGTTTACGGAGGACTGCAGCCAGGCAAGCACGGGCTCGGGAATAGCGCACCCCGGCTTGAACGACGTCGTCCTGCGAAGCCATTTACTCCGCTGCAGCAGTGGCGCTTTCCCCCAGTCAAAACGAGTGGAATTGTAGCCTGTGTCCAGCCCAATGATGCGCCAGTGCTTGTTTTCCAGGCAAAAGAAGCTCGCCCACTGTCCCGCACCCCATTCGCTGTTGCCGCGTTCTTTCAATCCCATCCTCGGCAGAACTATTTTCCAGTAGCCGTTTCCGTCAGCGTACATTTCGTGATTGCCATTGAGTGCGAAGCTGCCTTTCGCGCCCATCGGCCACTTTACCGGTGCATAGGGACTCGTTTTCTCCCCCAGGAAGTTTTCTCGCACTTCATTGCTGTCGCCTACGTAATACACATCTCCCAGGTGAATCGTGAAATCCGGCTCGGATTTTTCCATCGCTGCCGCAACGACTCTCGCTTCGTCCGTTCCTGTACCCCAATCGCCCGCTATGCTGATCTTCACGCGATCATCGATCAGATAAATACCGCTCCCCTTCCCGTGCGTCGTGTAATCTCTGAACGCGTGCTTCTTATGAAACCAGTATTTCGCAACCTGCGGTATCCACTGAAAAAGTCTGCTGGGAAGGAAAGCCCTAGATGGGATCATAGGTCGCGGTTGAATATCCCGCCCCCGCAGCATGGAAATGAGCTGAGATTCTAGAGAGCGTGAACCCTTTGAAGTTTCCGAGGTCCTTGCCGGGGCCTGTCTCCTCGGGCTTCCCGCGGCCGCGGCCAGCGCTCTTCTTGGATTTACCACGCATCTTGATAGCCGACAACGAAGATTATTGTAGTATCTCTGAAATCCCCATTAGCCCGAAGTCAGTCCGGCTGCCTTTAGCCGGTCAGCTGGTTTGGTTAATCCGGTTACTATACATGCCAAAGTGAGTTAGCAGTGACGGCAATCCGCATCCCCGCGGGGGACGCCGGGCGAATGCAAATCCTTGACGGGGAATCTTACCGCAGATCAAACCTGGCGCCCGATTGTGTGTTCTTCCCTGCTTTTTGCGCAGCGGGAGGTCAGAACGCTGGACGCGGTTGTCCGGCGAGCGTGCGGTTCCAGGGCAACGAGATTCGACAGTCTATACAACAAACATGGCGACGCCCGCGGCGAACATCGCCACTGTGGTGACCGCCACCACGGCCCATCCGAGGCGAGAACTCGGTTGGTCCTGCATTAGCTTCCTGTCCGCAGCGATAACCAGGATTGCGACGAGAAGGAAGGGTGCTAACAATCCGTTGATAACAGCTGTCCAGTAGAGTGCCTTCACAGGGTTGATGCCTGCGAAGTCCAGTCCGACACCGACCCCGGTCGAGAGCAGAATGAGAGCGTAAAACGCGCGTGCCTGTTTTAATTTCTTGTCCAGTCCTTGGCGCCATCCCAGCGTTTCCGCGAAGGCGTATGCTGCCGATCCCGCCAGCGTCGGAATTGCAAGAAACCCGACACCGACAATACCGACGGTGAACAGGGTCGCCGCAAACTTGCCCGCGAGAGGTCGAAGCGCTTCGGCGGCTTGACGAGTGGTCTCGATGTGCGTGATCCCGTGGCGGTTGAGCGTGATGGCGGTTGTCAGGATGATAAAGAACATGACCAGATTCGAAAAAAAAGTGCCGACGCCTACATCCATTTTTCTCAGCTGAAGTTCAGCGGCCGTTGCTCCTCTCCGTTGAGAAAGCGAATTGAGACCGGCCGCTTTTTCTTCTTCAACTTCTTCACTTGCCTGCCAGAAAAACAAATACGGACTGATCGTAGTGCCGAGAATTGCGACCAGCATCGACCATTCGTCTCTGCTATGCGGCATCGATGGCACCAGGGTATCGCGCATCACTCGGCCCCAATCAGCGCCCACCACGAACGCGGTGATGGGGTAGGCAAAGAGCACCAGCACCAGCCACTTGAGCACGTTTGCTATCTGGTGATAGCGGAGCCGAACCGTTGACCACGAAATCAAGAGTGCGAAGATCACTACAAACCAGTGCGCATTGATCCCCGACAGCATTTCCGCTGCATCCGCCATGCCGGCGAGGTCTGCCGCGATGTTAATTGTATTGGCCGCAAGCAGGGCCATGACGAAAACACGCAGCAGCCATCTTGGAAATCGCTGACTAAAATTCCCGGCCAAGCCCTTCCCGGTCACCATTCCAACTCGGGCACACATCATTTGAACCGCAGCCATCAGCGGCCAGGTGAGGAGTGCAGTCCAGAGAAGCTTGGTTCCAAGCTGCGCGCCCGCCACAGAATATGTGGCAATGCCCGATGGGTCATCGTCGGCCGCTCCGGTGATCACGCCGGGGCCAAGCGACTTCCACAGCAATCGCGTCCATCGAGCTGGGGCGAAAGTCGGCACGAAAGAATCGGAGGTAGACCGCGTGCGAATTACGGTTCGAACCCGCTCACAATCCTACATGGTCCACCGTACAGATCGAATCGCTCAGAGTGGTCTAATGTGCTCAAATGTGCTCAGACACACGTCTTCGCCACTTATACCATGAGGTGTAGCGAAGAAATGAGACGGCCGTTACAAAGGCCAGTCCAGCTTCCTCTTACAAGTGAGGTACAACATGGAAACCATATTGATTGTTCTCGTGGTGCTGTTTTTACTCGGTGGTGGAGGCTGGGGATACTCTCGTTGGCGCGGCTAGCGCGGACAGGGGGAACCCGTTGGCCGTGGTGCGTGATCCTATATAACGTGACATTTTCGAAGTAAGTTTTATCATGGAAATAGACACGCGAATCAATGCCTTATGGACTGTAGATGTGTTACGTCAATTCTCGGCTAGGACCGTTAAAGAGAATCAGACATACATAGCAAACAAGCGACCATGGATTATGAAGCAGCTCAGATGTATTAACGATGCTGTTCCGACATCCTAGTCTCGAGCAGCACGGTCACTCTACCAAAGTGCTCCAGAGCTCGTGAGTTTGTAATCAAACCCTCTATCAGGTTCCCCTGAACCACGTCAGCCCACCTGAGGTCCTCTCGCTTTAAATTCTCAGGAAAGGCGCGTATCCCATGCATCCGATTGCAATTTTGCACGAAGTTCAACAACTCTATGGGGTGAGCGAGCGGCTTGAATCGTTGGCGGAGCAACATCCCGTCGTTTCAGAAGCGCTCATCACCATCTCGGGAAGCGTCCGTAACACGGCCACGTTGTTGGAGGTGCTGGTTGCGACGAAGATGGCACTCCTTTCCGGATTAGATCGAGCAAATACCTAATTTGCTTAGGGCTGGGTTCTTGAGCGGCAGTTTGAGATTTCGACGGGGAAGCTAGTCATGGAGAACGACACTGAGAAGCGAACTTAAACCAAAGTTGAACCCCCGCGCAATTGAACTCTGTTCGGGGCTGATCGCGTGCGTCTTTTGCCTGGCGGTCACCGATCTTGTGAAGGTGAGCCTTCTGAGACGGCTGCCAACCGAATTGTAAATTAGACAATCTTTTTCCTGGGTCGTTCGCCACGAAATCTAATGCGACTTTCTCTTTCACTCCTGTCGGTCACCGACTTTTTCCGGGTACGATCATTCCGGCAGCGGGGTATGCTCTGATCGCATGGCTATATTGTCCTATAAGGCCGCGACTTGAAATCAGTTGCGCTTTTCAGTGCGCGAAACTTTCGGAACGGTAAGGACGATCGCGGGATGACAATGAACATACAGGCCACTCCATCGCCCGAACCAGATCGCATGCAATCCAGCCCACGGCAGGCACGAAATGGTGGCTGGCTTCGTCTGTTTCAAGGTATAAGGCCTGTGACTCGGGCCGGCGCGGCCCGGGATGCCTTGGCCGGATTCCAACTGGCGGCGATGAACATCCCGCAGGCGCTGGGCTATACCAAGATTGCCGGCATGCCAGTAATCACCGGGTTTTACACGCTGTTGCTTCCTTTGCTGGCATTTGCCGTGTTCGGTTCCTCGCGCTACTTGGTGGTCGCTGCCGATTCGGCAACCGCGTCTATCCTTGCTGGGAAGCTTGCGACGATGGCTCCCATCGCAAGCGCGAGATATGTGGCGCTGGCATCGACGATCGCTCTGCTCACTGCCGGATTTCTGCTGTTGGCTCGAGTCCTCAAGCTCGGCTTCCTGGCCGATTTCTTATCGCAAACCGTACTGACAGGGTTTCTCACCGGAGTCGGATTTCAGGTCGGGATCGCCGTGCTAAGCGAGATGGTCGGACTCGAAGCGCACTCCAATCGGACGATTGGACAACTCCTTGATATCTTCCGCAGCCTGCCCATGATTCACTGGCCGACCGTGGCTATCTCAGCGGTGGTCGTGATGGGCGTTTTTGCTTTTAGCCGGCTTGCCCCCAAAGTTCCAGGCTCTCTGCTCGCGGTCGCCGGCGCAATTGCGGCGAGCGCAACCTGGGATTTCGCTGGTCACGGCATCGCCATCATCGGCCCGGTCGTTGGGGGGCTTCCGCATTTAGGGTTGCCGGACGTGCACTGGAAGGACACCGTACCGCTGCTCGGCGTTTCCGTCTCGTGTTTTGTCATGATCCTTGCACAAAGCGCGGCTGCCGCGCGTTTCTACGCTGTGCGCCACCATCAGTATTTAAACGAAAGCGCAGACTTGGTCGGTCTGTCTGCGGCCAACGCCGCGGCAGCGTTGAGCGGGACGTTTGTAGTGGACGGAAGCCCGACTCAAACCGCGATGGTCGAAAGCTCCGGCGGTCAGAGCCAGCTTGCCCAGATGGCTACCGCCATATCGGTCGCATTCGTTCTGCTCTTTCTGACCAAGCCGCTACAATACCTGCCCCGTTGCGTACTGGGAGCCATCGTATTTTTCATTGCTGTCCGTCTAATCGACATGCGTGGCTTACGCGACATCCGACGGGAGAGTCCCGGGGAATATGCGCTGGCCGTGTTTACTGCGGCCGTCGTTGTGCTCGTGGGAGTCGAGCAGGGCATTCTAATAGCCACGGTACTGTCGCTGCTCCGGATTGTGCGGCACAGCTATCGTCCTCACACCGGAGTCTTTGTCGTAAACGAGGGGGACATCTGGCAGGTAGTCCCGGCTGTTCCCGGTACCGTAACGAAGCCGGGGTTGGTGATCTATCGCTTCGGGGCGGCGCTCTTTTACGCCAACGCCGACCTGTTTGCCGAGCAGATCCGCGGCTTGGTTGGGCCAACTCCTTCACCCGTGCGCTGGCTGGCCGTCGATGCGGAAGCGATCACCAATGTGGATTACACGGCGGCCCGGATAGTACGTCAGCTTCACAAGGAATTGATCGACCACGGAGTTTTGTTGGTATTCGCTCGCGCGCCTCTCTCCCTAAAGGCAGACCTGGACCGGCATCTCTTGACCCAAGTCATCGGCCCCGCGCAGTTTTTCGACCGCCTTCACGATGCGGCGGCTGCATTCGCGAAACTCCAAGGCCCATAAGCGAGGACGTTCTCATGACTCATTACGGATTCGTCACATTGCATCGCTCCTAGTAGACTGTGTCCGAATGCTGGGAATACTCTCCGCGCGAACAGATCCCCCCGGTGCCCGAGGAATAGACAACGAGAACGCACCTCCCGGACTATTCCGAGCTACCCTGGCCGTGGCGGCGGTACCGTTGAGTGAGTACGCATGTGGTTCCGTCCAATGAAAAACCAGTTCGCGTGCGCAGAGCCATCGGATAGGTGCTCAATTACCGTCTTCTAAGGCGCTCTTAGGCATTTCGGCAGTTCTGAAGCTATTTGCCAGGCTACCGCGAGTGCAAGACTCCGCCGGCCTTTGGCCGGTCCCTACCCGTTGTATGGGTATCGGATCATGCGACCAGTGGCGACCGAAGACAAATACGAACTTGTCGTCCGGGTTGATCCGATGGTATCGATCGATACGTTCGTCCAATTGTTTCGCCTGCAAGCTTTCTGTGTAATCGCAAATGTGCATCACGCATGAATGGGAAAAACACATCGGCTATGAATTTTCGAGTCGCGACGTCTCTTCGACGATTGCCACAATGGTGCATGATGCCTACGTTAACCACATTCCGGTTATGACTGGCGACTACGGCCACGAAGCCCTGCGCAGGTTTTATCAGGAAGACTTCATCTCGCCGATGCCGGCGGACAATTCGATCCAGATGGTTGCCCGTACCCTGGGTCAGGACCGACTGGTGGACGAGATCATTTTCTCCTTCACCCACACGACAGAGATGCCGTAGATGCTCCCGGGCGTTCCGCCAACCGGCCGCCGCGTCGAGGTTCCACTTGTCGTGGTGGTCGGATTTCGCGACGGCAAGCTCGCACACGAGCGCATCTACTGGGACCAGGCGTCTGTGCTCAAGCAAATCGGTCTGCTACGGACCCATCGCTCCCTAGTATTTGGAGCGGAGACTGCGCACAAGCTGCTGAATCCAGCCATGCCCTGAGTTCAGCCTGCATCTATTTGGAATTGAGTTCCCTTTGTATACTGGTTCGGCGCATCCATCGCAAGACTTAAGGTCAGGGTCGTCGAGGATACCCTCAGTTCTGGGTGGCAGAATTACGAATCGCCAGGAGCCAAGTGGTCAATCAGCAGCTAGGTGCATCCCGAACCGTCGCTTTTCCGTCTGATCGCGTCCGGTCGCTGTTTCCCGCGCTCAATCAGAAGCCAGCCTTCATCTTCTTCGATAACGCCGCCGGCGCGCAGATTCCGCAAGTCGTCTTCGACGCGATCCACCGCCATCTTCTGCACCGCAATGTGCAGCGAGGCGGACGCTACGCCAAGAGTATCGAGGTGGACGACGCCATCGCTCGCGCCCGCGATGGCGTGGGCATCCTGATCAACGCGCGACACCGTGACGAGATTGCCTTCGGTATGAATGCCACCTCGTTCTTCCGGCTGCTTAGCCTCGCGATCGGCCGCACGCTCGAAGCCCGCAACGAGATCGTGGTTACCGAACTCGACCACGAAGCCAATATCGCCACCTGGCTGCAGTTGGAGCGCGAGGGAGCTAAGATCGTGTGGTGGAAGATGCGCGAAGACAACAATCTTCATGTGGAGGACCTGGAGCTGCTGCTCACCTCGAAGACTCGACTGGTTGCCTGCACTGTGGCTTCGAATGCCCTTGGTTCCATTGTCGATGTCGCCGCTGTTGCCAAACTGGGGCACGCCGCGGGCGCAGAGGTAGTTCTCGACTGCGTGCACTATGCGCCTCATGCGATCATCGACGTACAAGCGTTCGACTGCGACTATCTGATTTGCTCCGGCTATAAGGTTTTCGGTCCCCACATGGGTTTTCTGTGGGGGCGTCTCGAACTGCTCACCGAACTCCCCACCTTTCGGGAGGACTTTGTTCCTGACGCTCCTCCCGGCAAGATTGAGGCCGGGACTTTCGTTTATGAGAATGTTGCCGGGATGGACGCCGCTGTCAGCTATCTTGAAACGCTAGGGGCGAGCCTCGCCCGCGAAGAGGAAAACACAACGCTCGTATCCCGGAGGGACTTCCTTGTCCGCGCCATGACAGCCATACGCGAACATGAAGCCACACTCTCTCGGGAGATGCTTGAGGTTATACAGGCCGCCGGGGCCATTGTGTATGGCGTCGACGACCCCACTCGCCTCGCCGAGCGCGTTCCCACACTTTGCTTCAATCTTCCGAACGTTGCGCCCTCCCTTGTCACCCAGACTATGGCGGACCGTGGAATCGGCATTCGTGACGGCCACATGTACTCACCGCGGCTGATGAAACGCCTCGGCCTCCCCACAGAGAGTGGCGCAATCCGAGCGTCATTGGTTCACTACAATACGATCCAAGAGGTGCGCAAATTCGGAAGAATACTGGCTGAGATGAAAGAGTCATGCTGACCGACATGCAGATCACTGACACGCAGATCCGGGAGATTCGTTCTCGCTTCAAAATCTTCAAACACAAAATCTATCTCAACAGTTGCTCTCAGGGGCCCCTATCCGATGCGGTGCAGGCCGGCCTGGAGGATTTCATGGCGAGTTGGCACGAGCAAGGCTCGCCGTGGGAGCTTTGGGTGAATCAATACGAGGTGGCTCGAACTGCCTTTGCACAATTCATCAACGCCAGTCCAGATGAAGTTGCCATTGTGACCAGTGTGTCGGCGGGCGTCAACGGCGTCGCCAGCGCGCTGAATTTCCAGGAGCGAAAGAAAGTCGTAATGGGAGAGTTCGAGTTTCCAACCATGGGTCATGTCTGGCTGGGACAACGTACTCGAGGCGCCGAAGTGCAATTTGTAGGTGCAGAAGGCAACTGCATTCCGGCAGCCAATTACGAGAAGATGGTGGACCGAAATACCTGCATCGTGCCGCTCACCCACATTTGTTTCAAGAACGGATTTCGTTCCGAGGTAAGCGCCATCACACAAGTCGCCCACCGTGCCGGTGCCCTCGTTATGCTGGATGATTACCAGGATTGTGGAACCCGCCCGGTTGACGTCAAAGCCATGGACCTGGACTTTTTCGTAACCGGAACCCTGAAGTATCTGCTCGGTCCTCCCGGCTTGGCTTTCCTGTATGTGCGCAAAGAACTCATCTTGTCGTTGATGCCTACAGTCACCGGATGGTTTGGGCAAGCAAATCCGTTCGCCTACGATCCCAAAGTGTTCGATTTGTCACCCACGGCGCGAAGATTCGAGTCAGGATCTCCATCGGTGCCCAACGTGTATGCGGCACTGCCTGGATTCCGGCTGCTGCAGGAAATCGGGATGGAGAATGTGGCAGGCCATATCAAGAAACTCACACAATCGCTGTTGAGCTGCGCCCGCGACCTGGGCATTCGCGCCAAAACGCCCGCTGATAGCGCCGGACCGCTGGTCGTATTGCAGTGCAAGGACTCGAACTTACTGGTGCAGAAGCTCACCGCAAGCAACATCGTCGCATCGAATCGTTACGACGGATTGCGCATATCGTTCCACGTGTACAACACGATGGACGATGTGAAGGCGGTGGGGGAAGTTCTCAAAAAGAATATCGATCTTATGGTCCCTGATCCTGCCTGCGTTGGCAGATATGACTGATCAACAACCTTCAGCGGCCGCGGCCAGGCTTGCCGGTGAGGCGCTTCCGACGGCGGAAGTGGAAGGTCTCCACCGCCGGTTGGGCCAAAGGCAGCTCACCATGATGGCCATTGGGGGCGCCATCGGTGTCGGGTTGTTCCTGGGAAGCAGCGTCACCATTCGCCTGGCTGGGCCTGCCGTGATTCTTTCCTATCTACTGGGGGCTGGCATCGCTCTGATCATGTCCTATGCGCTGGCAGAGATGGCAGTCGTACATCCTGTCGCCGGTGCGTTCGGAGTTTACGCAGAGAAGTACCTCAATCCCTGGGCTGGTTTTTCGGTTCGAGCTACTTACGGAGCCGCACAGATTATCGCAATCGGGGCTGAGGTCACTGCCGCCGGCATCTACATTTCTTTTTGGTTTCCGAATGTTCCGCAATGGATTTGGGTAGTGTTGGTTTCAGCCGCTCTGGTGGCGCTCAATTCCATGCAGGTCAACCGCCTCGGTGAGTTTGAATATTGGTTCGCAACGATCAAAGTGGCGGCCATCGTCGCCTTCATTATTGTCGGAATATCTCTGATTCTTGGCGTTGGGTCTCGCGGCACAATTGGCTTGGCCAATCTAACCCAGCACGGAGGATTCTTGCCTGCGGGATGGAAAGGAGTCTGGCTTTCGCTCACCATCACAGTCACCAGTTACATGGGAGTGGAGATTATCGCGGTCACAGCGGGTGAGGCCGAGCATCCAGAAATTACCATTCCACACGCAATGAGGAGCATTGTATGGCGCCTCATTTTGTTTTACGTGCTGGCGATTGCGATTATGGTGACGATGGTTCCATGGAACCAGGCCAGTGCTTCTTCCACGGTTTTGGGCAGCCCTTTTGTCACCGCATTCGCCGCAGCGCATATACCGTTCGCGGCTGGGATCATGAACTTCGTCGTGCTGACGGCGGCACTGTCGAGCGTGAATACTAACCTTTACCTGTCGACTCGAATGCTTTTTTCTCTTGGACAGGAAGGTTATGCCCCAGAATGGATGGGCAAAGTAAGCCGCAACGGAGTGCCGCATCGCGCGCTGCTGGCTTCAACCGCTGGGATTGCGGCAGCGATTCTGCTGGCCGTCTTTTCTCCCCGGAATGCTTTCCTCATGCTCTATGGGACTGCAGTAGCCGGAATGCTTTTTGTGTGGCTGGTGATTCTCAACACGCACCTCCGTTTTCGCAAAGCGATTACGCGCGAGCGGCTCATGAGTTTGCCCATGCGCCTGTGGGCTCATCCGCTGTTCACCGTTGTTGGCATTCTGTTACTGCTTGCGATCTCAGTCACTACTTGCTTCGTGGACGGATTGCAATGGTCGGTTCCCGCGTTTTCTGTTTTCCTGGGCCTTATCTCACTCTTGTATCTGCGCAGCCGGCGGCGCAAGACCGTTTAGGATAGCGCCACCACGTGGTTTACAAGGACATTACGCAAGGAAAGCAAGCAATGGTCGAAGCCAGCGAAGAGGTCTACTCGTCACTACACCGGCGATTCAAAGGTGATTTGGTGCGTCCCGGCGATAGTGGTTACGAGGACGCGCGTGCGATCTGGAATGGAATGGTAGCTCGCAAACCGGGCCTTATCGCGCGCTGTGCAGATGTGAGTGATGTGCAAAGCGCGGTCCGAGCCGCCTCTGAGACTGGGGTTCTGACTGCGATCCGCTGTGGCGGGCATAGCCTCGCAGGTTTCAGCACGTGCGATGGCGGTATGGTGATTGACCTGTCGAGAATGCGCCAGGTCACGGTCGATCGCGAGGCACGCCGGGCCAGGGTCGCCGGAGGTTGCCTGTTGGGGTCGATTGATAGCGCCACGCAGAAAGCAGGCCTCGTCTTTCCTTCCGGCGTCGTCTCTCACACCGGAGCTTCCGGACTGATCTTGGGCGGAGGAACCGGGTGGCTCACGCGGCGATTTGGATTGTCATGCGACAACGTCGAGGGGTTCACTCTCGTAACTGCGGATAGCTCCGTCGTGCGCGCCAACTCAAAGGAGAACCCAGATTTGTTCTGGGCCTTGCGGGGAGGCGGCGGTAACTTTGGAGTAGTGACCGAATTCGAAGTGAAACTCCATCCTTTGACGTCTGTGGTCCTCGCTGAAGGGCTGACTCCAGAGCCCGAAATTGGCGGCCTACTTAGAGGCTGGAGAGACTTCATGGCCGAGGCGCCAATCGACTTGAAGTGGAATATAGATCTACGCCTTGCGACCCATGCAAATAAGGTACCCATGGCGCTCCGCGGGCGCCCGGTCGCTGGCAGTTCCTTGATCTGGGCGGGCGATCCCGAAGCCGGGCGTCCTTTTCTGCAGCGCGCGCTTTCGCTGTGCAGCCCGGATTCTGTGGGTGGCAAGACTCTGTCTTTTATCAACCTGCAAACCATGGCGGATTCCGATTTCCCTCATGGCCGCCGCTACTACACGAAATCTGGTTATTTCGGTAATCTCGATGACAGCACGATTGATCGCCTGGTAGAGGCGGTGGCCACGATTCCGTCATCGGCAACTCAGATTGAACTGGCCTATCTTGGTGGTGCGGCGGCGCGGATCGGCGCTGACGAGACCGCGTTCGGTGATCGCAGTTCTCCTTTCATCATGAATTTGCTGGCAAACTGGTCGGAGCCATCTGCTGATGCCGGCAATGTTGCCTGGATCCGTGGAATCTTCCACAAACTTCGGCCCGCGATGAAACCCGGTGTTTACATAAACTTTATGAGTGGCGATGAACAGGATCGCGTGCCTGAGGCTTATCACGAACGATGGGACCGCATCGTAGCAGTCAAGTCGCGCTATGATCCCAATAACTTCTTCCGGTTGAATCAGAACGTTCCACCGCCGAAGCTCGCGGCAGGGAGTTCGTAGCTGAACCACAGCCACCGGCGGAATTGCACCTGGTTCCGCCACTTCGTGCTCCCGTCCTGTGGTTCGCCAAAAGTAGATCGTCAAATGCGAACGGATGATGTTTGATGTCCAATGGAACCGCCAGATCAATCCCGAATGAGAGGTTCGTCGCAAAGATTATGTTTCTCCCCAGGTCGTACTTGAGTTGGGTACGTACGCGGAATTCGTGCCCCATGATCGCTTTACGATCCGTTCATTCGCTGCCGAAGAATTCCCGAATGTTAGACAAATGCCGTGGCAACCAATGCAACGTCAAACGAAGCGCGTGTCAAACGCCGCGCTCCATGCGAAACTGGGCCCATGAGAGTTGTCGCCGTGATTCCGGCGCGGCTGGCCTCGACGCGCCTGCCGCGCAAAATGTTGCGCGAGATCGCTGGAGTGCCATTGCTAGCGTGGGTGTATCGGGGTGTACGACGGTGCCCATCGGTCGACGACGTGATCGTCGCCACCGACTCGGATGAGATTCTGCGCTTCTGCGAACAGCAAGGTTTTGTCGTGCGCATGACTTCTGCGGCGCATCTCTCGGGCACCGAACGCGTGCACGAGATTTCAACAACGGTGCTGGCCGATGTTTATTTAAATATTCAGGGCGATGAGCCGTTGACTCGGCCTGAGCATGTCGAGAGCTTGATTGCGGTGATGAAAGGCGCGGGCGTGGAAGTGGGTACGTTGAAGACGCCAGCCGCGGCGATCGACATCGATAATGCTGGGGCAGTGAAAGTAGTGACGGACGCCTCCGGCCGCGCACTTTATTTCTCGCGGGCCACCATTCCGCATGATCGCGATGGCGTGCGTCCGCAATACTACAAACATCTGGGATTCTACGGATATCGCAAAGATGCGCTGGATAAGTTCGTGCATTGGTCGGAGTCGTCGCTCGAACGCAGCGAGAGACTAGAGCAATTACGTTTTCTTGAAAATGGAGTTCCGATTTATGTCGCGGAAACTCCCTTCGATACGGTCGGGGTAGATACGGAAGAGGATGTGCGGCGGGTGGAAGTGATATTGCGGCGTGAATAGAGTTGCGGCCGTTTTATTTTCGACGCGTCAGTGTGATTTCGCCCAGGCCTGAGCGGCGGCGACGCGCTTGGCGATCGCGGGATGCGAATGAAGCAGCCACTCGACCCAACGCGCCGGCGTTTTCTCCGACAGATTCTGCTCGGCCAACTTATTCATCGACGAAATAAAGGGTTCGACGCTGGCCACGGACTGGAAACAATAACGGTCGGCCTGACGCTCATTGAAACGCGAATAGGCGTTGAGCGCCGGCATCAGCAAAAACGAAAGCACAGTCGCGACCAGAATCAGCAGTGGCAGGTTGGCGAAATCCGACATCGTCTCGAAAAGATTGCGGCGTTCCACGGCATAACGCAAAACTTCGTTAGCCAGCCAGAAGCCGAACAGTGTGATTCCCGCCTGCACAAAAATACTCTTCAGAATGTGGCGGTGCACGTGGTGGCCGAGTTCGTGCGCGAGCACGGCTTCAATCTCGTCGTCCGAATAGTTGTCCAGCAGAGTGTCGGCTAAGATGATGCGCCGAGTCGCGCCGAGCCCAGTCAGCGCCGCGTTGGCCTTCTTGCTTTTCTCGGAGAGATGCCATTTATAGACGCCCCTTACCCGGGTGCCCGCTCGTTCGCTCAGAACAATCAAGCGGCGTTTGAGTTCTTCATTTTCCAGCGGCTCGAACTTATAAAAAATTGGAAACAAGACCACGGGCGCGAGTTGCGCGAGGAGCACGACTAGCCCAAGAAAGACGATCCAAGCGATGATCCACCATTGCTGCGGAGTCTGCCGTATGAGCATGTAGAGCAGTTCCACCACGATCGTGGCCATCACGAGGCCGATCAACAGACCTTTGAACTCGTCCCAAACCCAAGAGCGGAACCGCTGGTTGGACAGGTTATAGCGATGCTCCAGCCGAAAACTGTAATATGCCAGCGGAACTCCTATCGCTTGGCTAATGAGCATCAGCATCAGGACGTATAGGAAAACGGCAAAGACGTAATTCTGCGAAGCGCCGCGCTCAGCTAGATCGCGAAGCGTGCGCGTCCATCCGGAAGCGAGGAGCAACACAAGCAAACCGAAGCCCACCGCAAAATCGGCGATACCGACCCATCGCTTCACGCGATTGTAACGGCGCGATTCCGGAGAATCTGCGAGAACGGGTGTGGCTTCCTTGGTGACCATTATCCTGCTGTTGTCACTATCCTATCGTGTTGTCGCGCCGTCCAAAACGGGAAAGTGCCGCCAAATCCCTGGCTCCGGCGGTTACGCCAGCCGCACGAATCTTTCGCCCGCTTCGAGAATTTCTTCGACCAGCTCAGGCGAGGCTGCTTCGACGTAGCAGCGTAACAGACGTTCGGTGCCCGAGGCGCGAAACAATACCCACGGGTCGGCGCCGTTGCCATCTTTGGGGGCGTCTAAATAAAACTTTATGCCGTCCCGATTTTCCTTACGCAAAACCGAATAACCGCCGAGCTTCGACGTTTGCGGATCGGCGGCGCGCCGTATCGCGCCGTTCTTCATTTCATCGGAGATATGCAGATCGCGGCGTCCATAGTAGTGTGCGCCGAATTCACGCTGTAGGTCGGCGACCAGTTCCCCGAGCGGCTTGCCCTCTTCCGCCATCACATTTGCGAGTAGTAGCGCATTGAGAACCCCATCGCGCTCCGGCAGAAAACGCCCGTAGCCAATGCCGCCGGATTCCTCTCCGCCAATCAGAATTTCATGCTCCATCATCAGATCGGCAATGTACTTGAAGCCGATCGAAGTCTCATACAGTTTGCGACCGTACTTGGCGGCGATGCGGTCCATCATGCCCGTAGTATTGAAAGCGCGCACTACATCGCCGGGCCACTTTTTGCGTACCAGCAGCCAGTTCAGCAAAACCGACATGCATCTGTGAGAATCGACGAAGCTGCCATCCTCGGCGACAGCGCCGATGCGATCGGCGTCGCCGTCAGTGACCAGGCCCGCGTGACATTTTTCTTTCACTACGGTTTCTTGCAACAGCGCGACGTGCGGAAGGATTGGCTCAGGATTGATGCCGGGAAATAGCGGGTTCACCTCCTGCCGGATAGCGACGTAGCGGATTGCATGCGCGTCAAATATTTTCGGCAAAACACCGCGGCCGGAGCCGTACATCGAGTCGATAGCAAACTTGAAATTCGCGCGGCTGATCAAATCGAGGTCCGCAAATTCGCTGATGGCTGCCACGTAGGCGGGCTTGAGATCCACTTCCTCAATTTTCGCGACACGCGAGGGTGTCCCATCCTCGCGCGTTGTGTGCGTAAAGGTGGGAGACGAATCTGAGGGCAATGTCTCAGCGCCCAACTCGTCTTCAATCGACTTCATGATCACCGGAGTGGCCGAGCCTCCAAATTTCGCTTTAAACTTCACGCCATTCCAGTTCCAGGGATTGTGGCTGGAGGTGATCATGACTCCGCCGGCTGCGCCGAGCTTTTTCACATTGTAGGAAACCGCGGGCGTGGGCACATAATCGTTGGCGAGCAACACGGGAATACCCGCCTCGGCAATTACCTCCGCCACAATTCGCGCGGCGCGGTCGGAAGCGAAACGAGTGTCGTATCCCACAACGATGCCGCGAGTGGAATCTTCGTGCTTGAGAACGTAGCGGGCGATCGCTCCGGCAACGCGCCGTACGTTGTCAAACGTGAAGTCGTCGGCGATCAGGCCGCGCCAACCGTCGGTGCCAAATCTGATTTGGGTCATAGTCGTCGTTGGTCGCTAGTCGCTGGCGTTCGCTGTTCGTCATTTGTTTTGGGCCCGGTTGCCGAATTAAGCGCTTGCTAACCACCATCGACTAATGACCAGCGACTGCCTTTTCAAACCAATTTCTTCAACTTCTTCTCATCCAAATGCTTCACCACTTTAGCTACATCCTGTGATTGGTCGAGTGTCGTTACCAGTAACGCGTCCTCGGTCTCGACGATCACGAGATTGCTGACGCCGACCAGCGCGACAAATTTACCCGGAGCGTGCACGTAGTTATTCGTTGCATTCAATGCAAAACTTCCTGACGCTGAAACTGGGCTTCCATGAGCCGGTTTCGTCTTGGCTACGCGGTGCTCGTGAAGCGCCGTCCAGGAGCCGAGATCATTCCATCCGAAATCGGAGGGAATGCAGAAAATGCGCGACTGGCTCTCTCCCTTGGCCGAGCGCGGCTCCAGCACTGCGTAGTCGATGCTGATGTTTTCGCATTTCGGGTAGAGCTTGCGAAAAGTATTTTCAAAATTGCGCGTTCCATAGGCAGCGGCGATCTTTTCGAGAAGCGGAGCCGTGTTGGGAAGATGCTCGCGCAGCGCATTGGCTAGAGTGTCGGCGCGCCAAAGAAACATGCCGCTGTTCCAGAAGTAATTGCCAGCATCGAGAAACTGCCGAGCCAGGCCTAAATCCGGCTTTTCAGTGAAGCGGCGTACCCGAAGAATGTCCATCTGATCGAGTGAATCATCATTAGGAGCACCAGCCTCGATATATCCATATCCGGTCTCGGGGCGCGTCGGGCGGATGCCGAGCACAACGATATTCCCTCCTGCCGCGGCGGCAATCTCGATTCCCCGGCTAATCGTCGCGCGGTATTGCGTCGGATCGGCGATGACGTGGTCAGAAGGGAAAAGTCCCAGCACCGCATCGGGATCGTGGCGCAGCAAAAGAAACGCCGCCAAGCCGATCGCTGGAGCCGTATTGCGCCCAACGGGCTCGGGGATGATTTGTTTCGCCGGAAGTTTTGGCAATTGACGGCTGATCGCGGAGCGCAGTTCGCCATTAGTAATGATCCAAAAGCGGCTGGGCGAGGCCATCGGCGCCAGTCGCGCGACGGTCTGCTGGATCATGCTCTCTTTGCCGTCAAGTGCGAGCAGTTGCTTAGCGCGCCTTTTGCGGCTCAGTGGCCAGAAGCGCGTGCCTCGCCCGCCAGCGAGAATGACGGGATAGAAATGGGGGTTCGTTTTCACGAATAGAAAGCCTACCACGCACAGGCCTGAGTGAGGCTAGATGCGTGTGGCGGGCTCAGTGACGGTCCCGCCAGAAACGCTAGCTTTCAGAAACTCGACGGCCCACTGCGGCCGGACGGTGAAATCGTGCAGAGCGGCCGGGATCACAACCGCGTCTCCCTTGGCCAGTGCAACCGGATCGCGACCGTGCGCCTCGACAACTCCACAGCCTTCGACGGCAACCAAAATTTGCGCCGACGTTTTGTCCCCGTCATTTTTATCGGCGGTCGAGAAATCATGCGGCTCTTTCAACTCATACATCTCCACCGTGAAGTACGGCGCCAAGATCATCGGCGAGCG
>Ga0209624_10000482_pt1 | contig 35084 bp, 23 predicted proteins | sample JacPinW_OM2H0_O1_FD_188565 | JGI IMG/M metagenome (GOLD analysis project Ga0209624, IMG submission 188565) | Forest soil microbial communities from Algoma, Ontario, Canada - Jack Pine, Ontario site 1_JW_OM2H0_O1 (SPAdes) (version 2) | ecosystem: Environmental > Terrestrial > Soil > Boreal...
TCTTTTCCTTGACGCCTTAAGAAAGGGCCTCCCCGGAGAAATGAACAATCCGCATCGGCGGATAATCGGCACGGGGGCGACGCGCCTTATGAGCTATGGCTAGCCAAACCTCATGCGGTGCTTGGGTTGTTAGCCCATGAAAGCGTAGAGCCGACAGCAGGCAGATCACACCGTGGGGCACGCGTTTCGCCGCCTCCACTAAAGTATGGTGTTCGGTCACCCGGCTGAGGTCGGCGACGTAAAGTCCTCTTCCTACTTGCCGCACGAGTCCGGCGTCTTTCGCCTGGCGGAGATATTCTCGGGGAATACCCACGCGATCCAGTTCGCGCGGCCGGAATACCCCGGCCTTCCTGACCATGCGGGCTACGAGTTCTGCCTTCGAAACAGCCATAGTGCCTCTTTACAATATGTCGGCATATTGGCACAAGTGACAACACATCGTAAAATGTCAATCATCGCTCCTCATCGACGCCAAGCCCTTCTGGGCTGCGCTCTACCAAAGCACAAGTCCTTACTTCTTAAGCAGTTGCAGTCACCGCAAATTCAGCGCCCGGCTTTAAATTGAGAGGATGTAGAAGGTGAGAGATGTCATGCAAATCATTGAAATTACGGTATTTATGGTGGCCAGGGAGGGAGTTGAACCCCCGACGCCAGCCTTTTCAGGGCTGCGCTCTACCACCTGAGCTACCTGGCCACTTCTGGTTCGCACGCTTCCGTTCTCAGAAACATTTCTAAAAATTAAGGACGGGTATTTCGACCCTGCATTGGGCGCCCTCACCAGGCGGGTTGCCGGAGTAAAACAGCCGATGCGCTAAGACCGAAGACCGCGCGGAACCTACGAATTATAGCAACCCCGCGCCGTTCGCTCAAAATCGAGCTCAATTTACACCCTGACGTTTCTTATTCGCAGGCGAAGGTTACTCACACTTTTTCCCCGGCATCCGAAGCGCTCGGCACGCCGTTCATAATCGTCAGCGCACAATGATTGGCGCCGAACCAATAAGGAATCTCGCGATAATCTTCGACGTCGAATACTGCCAGGTCTGCGTCTTTCCCTGCTTCCACCGTGCCTTTGCGGTCGGCCACGCGCAGCCCCCATGCGCCGTTGACGGTCGCCGCCGCAATCGCCTCCGCCGGTGACATCTTCATGTGCGTGCAGGCGAGCGACAACGTCATCGGCATGCTGAGGGTAGGAGAAGATCCCGGGTTGTAGTCCGTAGCTAACGCAACGGCTACGCCCGACTCAATCAGCCGCCGCGCATCCGGATAGCTCGCCAGTCCCAAAAAACAATTTGCCCCGGGAACGAACGTCGCCACGGTGCTACTGGCGGCGAGAGCGCGAAGGTCCGCATCGTTCACGTAATCCATATGGTCAAGCGACGCCGGCTGGTACCCAAGCAGCGGACCAAGGCGCGTTTCGCTAAGCTGTCCCACATGGCCGCGGACGGCAAGATTCTGTCCCTTCGCAGCCGCGAAAATCTGCAATGTCTCACTCGCGCTGAAGGCTCCTCGGTCGCAGAATACATCCACAAACTGCGCCAGTTTGCGTTTCGCGACGGTCGGAATCATTTCATTGCAGACCAGATCGACGTACTCCTGCGAACGTCCGCGATATTCCGGCGGCACCACATGCGCGCCGAGAAATGTAGAGACTACCGTGCCCGGCCACTCTCGCGCAGCCAAGCGAATCGCTTCGAGGGACTTCAGCTCTGACTCCAGGCTGAGGCCATAGCCTGATTTCGCCTCCACGGTCGTGGTTCCGTGGCGGGCGAAATCCCCGAGCGCCGCGGAAACGTGCCGCGCCAGCGTGGCCTTGCTAGCCTTCCGCACGCCGTCGACGCTCGAGCGAATTCCTCCGCCCGCCGCGGCAATCTCTTCATAGCTTGCGCCAGAAATCCGCTTCTCAAAATCCACCAGCCGCGGCTGCGTGAACACGGGATGAGTGTGCGAATCGACGAAGCCCGGCAAAACCACGCGCCCACCGCAGTCGATTTCAATAACTTTTTTGCGATTTTTCCTGAGCCACGGATCGCGAAGGGCGTCTTTCGTTGTCCCCACCGAAACAATCTTTCCGCCCACGCACAGCACCGCCGCGCCTTCAGTGATCGCAAGTTTCGAGAGGTATGCGCCGCGTCGCGGCCCATCCTCCGCCGAGCGCAGCGTGAGGAGTTGGCCTATGTTGACCAGAAGCACGATGCGCTGAGGTCGAGCGTTCCTTTTCGCGGAAGTAATCACACCGAAGGAAAGTCTATCAGTCGGGCAAGAAAACTTACGCGACCGCTTCATTGCCAAACCACAAACTCCCTACAGAGACATCGGAACCTGCTGGGGAACAGTTCCTTCCATCCCCATCTTTTGGATCCTAGATGCGAGCTTACTGCCCCCGCCTGCGGCTTGGCTGCCAATCTTCCATAGATACATGGCGGCGTAGGCACGCCATGGCCTCCACGCTTCGGCGCGTTTTTCTAATTCGCGGGGATTCTGTAGTCCCATCGCGCGGAGCAACCCTAAATCGCTCGAGGGAAATGCGTCTGGCTCGCCGAGCGCTCGCATGGCCACATATTGCGCCGTCCACCTACCAATGCCCGGAATCTCGCATAGCTGTTGCTGAAAGGCATCAGCGTCCACGACTCCCTCAAATTGAATTTTGCCATCAGCCACCGCCCGCGCGAGAGCGCGAATGGTTTCCGCGCGCGCGCCAGTCAGTCCGATGCTGACCAACTTGGCGTCGGCCAGAACTTCAGGCGTCGGAAAAAGATGTGTGAGGCCTTTTGCCGCTGCCAATGGCAATCCCAAAGATAAAGACAACGGCCTCCCAAAGCTCGCAGTCAAGCGACCGGCCAGAGCCGTCGCTCCCTTGACCGTGATCTGCTGCCCCAGAATCGCGCGTGTCGCCAGCTCGAATCCGTTCCAGCAACCTGGCACTCGCAGCCCCGGATCGGATTCCACGCGGTCAATCAATGCTGGATCGAACCGAAGACTTTGCACGATCGCCGACCAATCCGCATTCAAATCGAACATCGCGCGAATGCGCTCGACAATGAAGAAGAGTGAGCGCGGATCACCAAACTCAATTCGCGCGACGAGGGCGGAACTTTCCTGATCAATCGAGATTTCAAAGTAGCCGTCGCGGCCATTCAAAAAAATAGTGCGCCGATAGCAGCCTTCCTCCACAAATTCCACACCCGGCGTGGCACGCGCCGCCAGAAAAGCGAGCATTCCTTCCCCGTGATACGGCGGACGGAAATGCAAGCGAAAAACGTATTGATTTCCGGGTTGGAGCTTCGTCTGCCGCGCCAAGCGCCGGATCTGCGTCGGCGTCCGATGGTAGACCTTGCTGATGCCGGCGTTGAAGCGTCGCACACAACCGAAGCCCGACGCGAGCGCAATCTGATTCATCGGCAAGGTCGTCTCGTCGATCAGCTTTTTTGCAAAGTGCAGACGCCGCGTTTGCGCCACCGCGATCGGCGTCGCACCAAGGTGTCGTAGGAACAAGCGCCGCAGATGCCGGGATCCAACTCCCAGACGTTCCGCAAGAACTTCGACCCCTCCATCGTCCAGACCGCTCTCTCCGATTAATCGCAAAGCCCGCGACACTGTATTTGAAGTTCCCATCCACGCCGGAGTTCCCGGCGAACTCTCCGGCCGGCACCGCAAACAGGGACGATACCCCGCCTCAGCCGCGGCCGCGGCGCTTGGATAGTAAACTACGCTGCTCTCCTTGCACGTCCGCGCCGGACAAATCGAACGGCAGTAAATTTTGGTACTCAGCACGGCGATAAAAAACTTGCCGTCAAATCGCGCGTCACGCGACAGTCGCGCTCGCGAACATACCTGCCAATCCAAAATCATAGCTTTTGCCAGATCGCGCAGAGTTAATTGCCGACCTTAATCAGTAACCCGTCGCATAACCACAATTCCATTCATGATAGTCGACTCTCTCCCTGAGAGTAGACGTTTTCGGACCGCGATCCCAAGCCGGTCGCCGACCTCGTTATCGAGGTCCGCAAACGTCCAGCTTCTCACTTCGGCGTCCGCAAACGTCCATCGCGCCGGCATCCATTTCGTTATGGTCGGGGCTGCACCGTGGTTCGCGCAGCACAGCGGGAAACAAAAGAGCGCAAAACCGGGCTGTTCCGCTCCTCGGCTTTCAAGAGACATTCAGAAATCGACCCATCCCAGGAGGCAACATGAAATCTGCTAACCTCACCTTATTATGCGCAACGATTCTGCTCGCCGCACTGACATTCCCCGTCACATCTTTCACACAGACGCCCGCACAGACACGGCGGCAGCGCAGGCCGACCAGCTATCTGGTCTTCAATCTCGGCACCTTCGGGGGCACCTCAAGCTCCGGCAATACGATTAACGACCTCGGTTGGGTCATGGGAAACGCCAACCTGGCGGGCAATCAGACCTCCAATGCGGCGCTGTGGATCTACGGCAGGAAAGTCGACCTCGGCACGCTGGGAGGCCCGAACAGCTCCGTCGCGTGGCCCGTTCACAATACCAGCGGCATGATCTCTGGTATCGCCGAAACTTCGATCATCGATCCCCTGGGCGAGATTTGGAGTTGCGGCTACTTCTTCCCGACTTTTACCGGCCACACCTGTCAGGGTTTTCTCTGGCAGGATGGCATCATGGCCGCCCTTCCCACGCTCGGCGGCAACAACGGTTACGGCGCCGGCATGAACAATCACGGTCAGATCGTCGGATGGGCTGAAAACACCACGCAAGATCCAACTTGCAATGCTCCGCAGGTTCTTCAGTTCGAGGCCGTCGTCTGGCAGTGGAAGCGGAACAAGATCGAGACCCAATCCCTCCCGCCCCTTTCGCCCGATCCTGACGGCGCAGCCACTGACATTAATGACGAGGGTCAGGTGGTCGGCATCTCCGGATTGTGCTCGAATGCTGTGGGCGGCGCCAGCGCGATTCACGCGCTGCTCTGGGAAGATGGCGTGCCCACCGACCTCGGCAACCTCGGAGGCCAAGCCTGGAATACTCCCAGCGCTATCAACAACAAAGGTGAGATCGTAGGATTTTCGAACACCTCGGGCGACGAAAACGCCGGCCTCAACCCTCATGCTTTTCTCTGGACGAAAGAAAACGGCATGCAGGACTTGGGCACGCTTTCCGGCGACAGCGTCAGCGAAGCTGTCAGTATCAACGACCAGGGCAAGATCGTCGGCTTGTCATGCGTGGATAACACATTCAGCAGCTGCCGCGGATTCCTCTGGCAAGACGGCGTGATGACCGACCTCAATACTCTTATCCAGCCTGGCAATCTGTCAATCTACACTGCCAACGATATCAATTCCTCGGGGGAGATCGCGGGCGTAGCGGTGGATTCCGCCACCGGCGAATTCCTCGCCATGATCGCGGTTCCAGGCCCCTATAACCCGGGCGTCGCTCCATCCGCGCAACGCGACCAGTCTGCGTCCAAACCTGCATCGCCCGAAGGAATTATTGTCCCGCGCGTAGGCCTGCGTAGCTCGGCGCATCGAGCGCCCGCGTCGCAGTAACTGGCTGCAGTCAAAAAATAAAACGCAAAAGAGGGCGGAGAGAAATCCCGGCCCTCGTTTTCTAGATAATGATAATAAGGACGGCTTGATCCGGTGCTCAGCCATTTCGCCAATCAATCTATCTTGATCGATATGTCCTATGACCCCACGTGTTCGTCATTGCGTTGAGTGCCCGAAATGCCGCACTCGATACCTCATTGGCTTCAGTCCCTATCGCAACGGCTCATACCTCATGCCAATGCTCGAAGGCATCTCCGAGGGGTGGACGCTCTACTGTTCATGCGCCAGCCCGCCCGCCTCCAGCCGGTGGTGCGGAAGCGAGCTGAAAATGTATGCCGTCTCCACTCACGCTCATGGTCGCGGCTTTGGTCCGCCCGAAGAAATCGTGCGCGTAGAAGAAACAACTCCGCAACCACGGTAGGCGTTGCTAAGATGCGCGTGCGCCGCCGATTTCTGCAGGCAAGAAGGTTACAAGAAGGAAGAAATCAACATGAATTCGATGGCTCGCTGGTTCAACGTGGTTGTTATTTCCGCCCTCGCCGTTTTCGCCGCCAGTCATGCCGCAACCGACAGCGCAGGAGCCGCGCCAAAGTCAGCCTTTTGTTCCGCTCCCGAATACCGGCAGTTCGACTTCTGGGCGGGCGAATGGGATGTCTTCGACGCCGGCAGTCCAACCCAGGTCGCGCACGCCCGAATTGATCTCATCCTCGACGGCTGCGTCTTGCGCGAAGACTACCAGGGCTCCGATGGACACAAAGGCCAGAGCTTTTCCATCTTCGACGCCACCAGAAAAGTCTGGCATCAGAGCTGGGTCACCAATCGCGGCGAGCTTCTAATGATCGAAGGAATATTCGAAGGAGGCGCCATAGTTCTGGCCGGCGAGGATCACGCGAAAGGTTCTCTAGTACGCGGCGAGTGGAAACCCGAAAACGGTAACGTCAGAGAAATCGCCGTCACCTCAAACGATGGCGGAAAAACATGGAAACCGTGGTTCGATCTGCTGTTCCGTAAATCGGCCGGCACCGCTAAATGATGTTCAATCCTGGCACGCTCGTATAATTGTGAAGACATGAACACAATATTTCGCGCTCTCTGCATCATCGTCGCCGCCGTCTCTCTACTTTCTGAAACCCAGGCGCAATCGCACAACGAACAAGTTCCTGTGATCAACGGCGCTGCCGGTCCCTGCTCCATCGAAGTGACAGTGAGGGGCGCTGACGCTAACCCCGTTTACGGTGCCACCGTCAAGGTTCACATCGCGTATGGCTTTGGCGGAATCAGGAAACTCGATCTCGAAGCCGGAACCAACTCGGACGGAAGGGTAAAGTTTGCCGGACTTCCCGCCCGCGTGCAGCGCCCTCCACTTGAGTTTCACGCATCGAAGGATGAGCTCACCGGTACCGCGATATTCGATCCGTCAACCGAGTGCCAAGCCGCACACGACATCACCCTGGAGAAGCCGAAACCGCAAGGCGGCCGCTAACGCGCCACACCGAACGCAGCTCTTCCGGGCTCGATTTTCTCGACACTTCAATCCCATCTGAATTTCATTTAGAGTGGCAGCGCAATGAAGCCCACACTATGCGTTTTATTTCTGATTCTCACCGTGACTTTTGTGCAGGCTGAGACGACCACCATGCCCCCAGATTTTGACGCGAATGCCGCGGAGAGGTTCGCCAATCTTGCGCTCGCGTGCGTGCACAAGGAATATCCGAACAAAATCAGCCACAGTCTGAATAGCGATGCCGATGTGGCGCCGCCGCGAAAACTGACACCTGCATTTTACGGATGCTACGATTGGCACTCTTCCGTACACGGCCATTGGCTGCTGGCGCGGCTCGTCCGCACTTTCCCCGATGCTGCGTTCGCGCCGACTGCCCGCGAAGCTTTGCAACAAAGCTTGACGGCAGAAAACATTGCGCAGGAAGCTGCTTACTTGCGGGCCGAGGGACGGGCCAGCTTCGAACGTCCCTACGGATTGGCGTGGCTCCTGCAATTGGTTGCGGAGCTGCGGGAGTGGGATGATCCGCTGGCGCGCGAACTGGCGTCCGACTTGCGTCCGTTGGAAGAGGCTGCGCTTTTGCGCCTCAATGATTGGCTCCCCAAGTTGTCCTACCCTGTGCGGATCGGAGAGCATGCGCAGACCGCTTTTGCCCTCGGCCTGATGCTCGATTATGCGCGCGGCGCCGGGAACCCGAAATTTGCCGACCTGCTTGCCGCCAAAGCTCGCCAGTTTTATCTCAGGGACAAAGATTGTCCACTGGCATACGAGCCCTCTGGCGAAGATTTTCTTTCGCCCTGTCTCGGAGAGGCGGATCTGATGCGTCGTGTGCTACCCAGTCCTGATTTTGCTCGGTGGCTACAAACATTTTTGCCGCAAATTTCCCAGTCGGCAAAGGGCGCTTGGTTAGAGCCAGTGGTGTCGCCCGATCCGAGCGACCCCAAACTCGCGCATCTTGACGGACTGAATCTCAGCCGTGCGTGGATGCTCGAAGGTATCGCGGCGGGTCTGCCCAAAGGCGACAAGCGCCTGCCGGTGATCATGGCAGCTGCCGAGAACCACAAGCATGCCGGACTCGCCGCGGTGACTGGCAAACATTACGAAGGCGGTCACTGGTTAGGAAGCTTCGCGGTTTATCTGGTGACAAGGCGAGGCATTTCGCAGAAATGATTTCAGGATGAATCTGGGCAGTTTTCCGTCGCGAAGAAAAAATGAGGATCAAAGGAATTGCCTCGCGGCAAGCCCCTATGTTTGTGTAGCGATCATTGTGTGACTACCAGCCAGGCAGTAACTGTCGCAAACGGCTTGCGTTAGCCCCCCAGTATTACTTATCGCCGATCGGGCTTTTTTGTGAAACTTTTGTTGAGAGCGATGCGTTTCTAACACTACCTTTTAGGGCCGGAGGAATGATTGCAACTCGTTATCGATCGAGTCAGTAAACGCTATAGCGGCGGAAATTGGGCCCTGAAGGGATTCACGCTCGAATTGAAACCCGGCGTGTTGGGATTGCTCGGTCCAAATGGTGCCGGTAAAACCACGCTGATGAGCATTCTGGCCACGATCACGCGCGCGACCGAAGGTAGAGTCACATGGAACGGAACCGACGTGGCATCGCATCCCGACGAACTGCGGGCGGTGCTTGGCTTCTTGCCACAAGACTTTGGCGTTTATCCGAATCTCAATGCGGTGGAATTTTTGGAATACCTGGCAGCGGTGAAGGGATTGGATGCGGCCACGTCACGCCGCCGCATCGACGAACTATTGAACCTGGTCAATCTCACCGATGTGCGCAAGCGGCCGCTGGGCGGTTATTCCGGGGGGATGAAACAGCGAGTGGGCATCGCGCAGGCGCTACTCAACGATCCCCAGTTATTGATCGTGGATGAACCAACCGCCGGGCTTGATCCGGAAGAGCGAGTTCGCTTTCGCAATTTGCTTTCCGATCTTTCGGGCGAGCGCATTGTGATTCTTTCGACGCACATCGTCTCCGATGTCGAAGCCACTGCCACCGACATTGCCCTGATTGCGCAAGGCACGCTGGTGGCGCATGCCTCGCCCGAAGAACTGCTTCGCCGCGTGGAAGGCAAAGTTTGGGAGTGGGTGCTGCCGAGCGCCGACTTGAATACAGCGAAACAAAAGTATTTGATCAGCAACACGTCGCGGCGCAGTGACGGCGTCCATGCCCGCGTGCTGGCCGATGCGCCGCCCAATGGCGCGCAACCAGTCACGCCAAATCTCGAAGACGCCTATCTGTTCTGCCTGTCTCATCATCGCACCGGGGTTGCGGCATGAATCATGCGCGTGTTCTCTATCACATGGTGCGCGCCGACTTCCTCGAACGGGTGCGGCGCTACAGCTTTCTGTTAACTCTGGCCTTCGCCGCCTATCTGGCATGGGGCGCGGCTACGGGACGAGTCGTTTTACGCTTGGGTGAGTACCGCGGCGTATTCAACTCGGCGTGGGTGGGCAGCATGATGACCCTAGTGGGCACCATGTTCATCTCGCTCGTCGGCTTCTACATCGTGAAGAATGCGATTCTGCGGGACGAGCAGACGCGGGTGGGAAGAATTTTGGCCAGCACTCCGATGAGTCGTATTTTCTACACGCTCGCCAAAACGCTGAGCAATTTCGCGGTGCTGACGCTGATGATCGCCGTGCTGGCGGCCACGGCAATCTTCATGCAATTTACTCATGCCGAAGAGACTCATTACCATTTGGGAACCCTGCTCGCACCGTTCCTTTGGGTTGGGATTCCGGCGATGGCGGTTACGGCCGCCGTGGCCGTGTTGTTTGAGACGTTGCCAATATTGCGTGGCGGAGTCGGCAATGTGATCTATTTTTTCGTCTGGGTAGCCGCCTTGGCGGTTAGCGACAAAAAAGGCATCGATGATTACGCCGGGTTATTCGTAATCGCGCACAGCATGCAGACGGCGCTGAAAAAGGTGAATCCCGCCTACAACAATGATTTCGAGCTCAACATCGGCGATAGCGCTGTCGCCACCAAGCGATTTGTGTGGACGGGGATAGATTGGACGGCTGCAATAATTTGGCATCGCCTGTTGTGGATTCTCATTGCCCTGGCCATCGCGGCACTCGCGTCATTATTCTTTCACCGCTTCGATCCCGCGCGGGCGTGGTCGTTGAGAAGGAAGAAATCTCCTGCTGCTGCGAGCACGAACGGAGATGCGCTGCCCGCGGGGCCTGCCGTGACAGATCGAGCATCGGACGCGCGTCTCACACCGCTCGGGTCGGAAGCGAGAGAAAGCCGCTTTTCGCAATTGGTTGTCTCTGAGCTGCGGCTGATGCTGCAAGGGCAGCGCTGGTGGTGGTATGCGGTCGTCCTTGGCTTACTGATCGCCAGTGTCGCTTCGCCGAGCCTCGCCGCGCGATCGGGCGTGATCGCCGTGGCCTGGCTCTGGCCAACGCTGGTGTGGTCGCAGATGGGCGCGCGCGAGTCGCGCCACGCGACCGAGTCGCTGATTTTTTCTTCCGCGCGAACCTTGAATCGCCAATTGCCCGCCGTGTGGGTCGCAGGCTTCATCGTGGCCGCGCTCACCGGCGGTGGCTATACACTTCGGTTGCTGACGAGCGCGGATTGGCACGGATTGCTCGCCTGGTTGGCCGGCGCACTTTTTATCCCCAGCCTGGCGCTGGCGCTCGGAACATTGAGCGGAACCTCGAAGCCGTTCGAGGCCATCTACACAGTATGGTGGTACCTGGGGCCGCTGAATCATGCTCCGGGATTCGATTTTGTCGGAAGCGTGCCCGCAGCGAGCCGGCCAATCTTTTACCTCGTGTCGAGCGCAGTATTAATGACCGCGGCGTATTGCGGGCGCCGGATGCGAATGGCATACGCTTAGGTCGTCGTGCTTATGAGGCGTACACTCACCGGCTGACTTGATACGCATGCAGCGGCGCTTTCGCCTTCGTATCTGGCAAAGGTTGCGCTCCCTTGATCATGCTCCAGAGTATCTGATTGAACGTCGTGTCATCGACTCGATCGGGCGCGCTAAAATCCAACTCCGCGGACGCGTGCGCCGCCGGTGTCGCCGCAGGGTTCGTTTCATTCATGTCGACCTGAGGCGCAATCGACACAAACGGCGAAAGATCCGGCGTGTCAGCGAAGATGCCGGATAATGATCGACTGAAGTAATCGAACTGCGAAAGCCGGCCTAATCCCAAGATGTCTTCGATCGCTGCCACGACGTCGGTCGTGTTGGCGAAGCGGTGAATCGAGCCCGGGCGGCTGTACGCCGAGATGGCAAAAAAGCACGATCGATGCGAGTCGATGTGGTCCGCGCCGGACTGCGAATCATCTTCAAGAACGAAGATCACCGTGTCTTTCCAGAACGGGGACTTGCTGAGCGCTTCGACGATTCTGCCGAGGGCGAGATCGTTGTCCGCCATGAAGGCGCGCGGAGTGTGATAGCCCGCGCGTCCGCCGGCGGTGTGGTCGCTCGGTAGATGCATGATTTCGAGCTTGGGCATGTCTCCCTCGCGGACAAATTTTTCCAGCTCCGCGATCCAGGCATCGGCGCGCGCCTGGTCGGGAGTCTTCAAATCAAATGCTGGGTAAGTCGGGCTGATGTAAGGAAGCACCTCGCGCTGCGTTACCGGCCAGCCCTCGGGTACTTTGACCATTTCGCCGTAATCGCGAAAACTGATCCCCTTTTTCTTGGCCAGCGTCCAGAGAAAGCCGTTGATGGGCTCGTCGATTTCCTCGCCATCTACGCCTTCACGCTTCTCAGAGTAAGCGGACGGGATGGTCTTCTCGCCAAAGTCGGTGACGTATGCTGCCGTCGACCAGATGTGGCCCTGCGAACTCACCTCCGCATTCGTGAAAAAGCGGTCGAACAATCCGAAGCGTAATGCGAGCGCATGATGATTGGGCGAAATCGCCTGTCCGAAAAAGACCAGCGACGGATCGCCGTCGCCTTCTTTCAAATCGCCCAGCACCTGGTCATAAGTACGATTCTCTTTGATGATGTAGAGCACGTGCCGAAACGGCGGATACGGTTTACGAACCCGCTCAACTTGCCAGTTATTAGCTGTGGCAACTCTCTGCGAATATTCCGCCAACGAACTCGAAGAGATTTGGTCCGGAAACGAACGCAGGCTCCCGCTGAGTTGCCCCAGCGCATAACCGAGCGGCCGCTTGATCCCTTCGCCAGGGATGGGGCCGTCGGGATTCGCATGGCTTCCGCGGCCCTTGCCATTAAGCGCAAGAATTTGACCACCGGCATCGATGACTGCGGTTGGATACCAATCCGTCGGTATGCGGCCCAGCAATGGGGACGCTGCCGAATTTCTCTCCGAAGTATTTTTCTCGGAAACATCGAAGACTGCAACCGCATTGTTGTCGGCTTCGGCCACGTAGAGCAGAGACTGGTCATCCGACAGAGCCAGCGCGTTCGGCGTGCTTCCTTCTTCAGGGCCGGCAGGAGCGGCGTCGCTTAAGTAGCGCGTGACCGTTCCGTGAGCAGTGTCGATGATGGCGATCTGATCCGTGCCCGCAAGCGCGGCGAACAAGCGCGAGCCAGTGCGATTCGAGAGCAGAGCCGAAGGCCGAGGGCCAACCTTCAAGTTGCCGAGAGGAGTAAGCAGACCATCTGGCTTCACTTGAAATTCCGCGATGCTGTCCGCGGCCCACGCAGAGACATAAACTCTTCCGTTCGGCGCAACTTCGACAGCGAACGGATAGTGATCGGTGGGAAATCTCTGCACAACTTGCGAAGTCGCGAGATCGACAACTGCCAGGTCGTCGGCCACGTTCTCGGCAACATAAAGATAGTTACCCACACGGGAGACAGCTAAACCTGCCGGGTAGCGCGCCCCTGGCTTATCCGCCGCTTTCTCAGCGAGAACGATCTTGCGCTCCAATGTGGCGGCGCCAGCGCGCCATGAGTAGCAGAAAATCGTGTCATCATTCCCGCCCGACACAAAGAGCTCGCGGCCATCGCGGGAGAAATTGATGCCAAAGAACGCGGCCGGCTGAGTCAAGGTTTGCGTAACCTGGCGCGATTTCAGATCGACGATCTGCACGCCCTGCTCGCGCCATCCACTGAGAACGATGGCGAGTTTGCCGCCGGGCGCAAGGGCCATGGCTAGAGGCATGCTGCCTAAGTCAATCGCGTCGCCGATGGGGTCGAGCCGTACTCCTGTGGACAATGGCGTCGTATAGGTTGGAGCCTCGGCAGCGCTGGAATCAGCCGCAGTCAGGATTAGAGCTGACGATAGCAACGCGCTGGCAAGAAGGTAGGGAAATGAACGGAGACAATTCATGGGGGCCTTCGACCCGACAATTATTCCAGAAGTTTAGGGTTTCCGTGTGGTCTGCGAAAACCTGGCTGGCGGGGAAGCTCAGGGTTTGTGGTCGCTTCGGATCATCAAACGGTTTCTGCCGCCTGCAGTCTCGTCGCGAATTCGATAAACAAGGTATCCCACCACCGCAATATTCACAATCAGTACCACGCATTTAGTCGCGCTGTGATGGCGGTGAATCTCGTAAATTTCGACGGGAATTAGCGACGTAGTAATGATGACGCTGAACCACTCCCCCCAACGCTTCACCAGCCAAAGACCGATCCCCTCCGTCAGAAATAATCCCGCATAAATAAAGCTTACTATTCCCAGACCTTTTATCTTATTCGGAGTAAGATTGGCGGCCTTCTCAAGCGCTCGTGCGACATATCGGTTCCCCGGATCCAAGCCGAGCCTCGCAACCCAATGCTCCGATAAACTGGCCATGTCCTTGTGCAGCAGATGGAGAGCGCTCATACCGACCGCAATGAGCAGAGCTGACTTTGCGAACTTGAACAACGCAATCAGCCGGATCAGCCTGTTATCAGAAGATTTCATGTCACGGGTCGATGGCGCGCGAACTGGATTGGTGCCGCGCGTCCACGTTCGAGAAGAATGAAAGCGAAGCTCAGCAAGTGCCCACCCTATTTCCACGCCAGCGTGGTCACTGAGTTCGTCTTCAACGCAATCGAGGCCGTCATACTCCCGACGCGGATTTCGATTGTTCTGGCGGGCCCCGGATTAGTCATGACAAGCACCTGCTGACCGTCAGGATTTTGCGCGGCGACGTGCTGCAGGTCAGCGGCTGCGGTCTGCGAATCGAAGCGGCGTGCTCCGCGGCGAATTGCTCGCGCGTAGTGAGCGAACGCCCAATATTGCCCGCTACGGGTAATCTCTCTCGTCTGCGAGTCAATGGTCACCACGCCGCCACAAGGGAACGGACCAATGTTCGGCCGTCCATGTTCATCAAGCGCCAGGTTCCACGCGGTTATGGAGCGACACCAGTTGCCAAGCACCTCGCTGAACGTTCCGGCCCACTCGCACCAATCGGTCAAATACGCGGGGTCCGTATAATCCGGCCCACCTTCCGTCCAATGCATCTCAACCTCGGGATAGGCATCCTGGACCTTGCTCATCATGTCCGCGCCGCCATAATAGCCATGCCACGCAACCGCATTGACATACTGCCGAAGCCTCCTATCCCCCAGCGTGCATATGGCCCGCCCCCACAAATTGTAGTTATGGTCCAGCACCCAAATCTTTACTGGCATCCCATTGCTTTCCAACAGTGGGCCCAGATGGTCGCGAATAAATTCAATCTCGTACTCCTGCGGCCAGATGCACGCCGGCATCTTGCCATCCTGATCCGTGTCAACTTCGTTCTGCGAGGTCAGTGCCTGTACCGGAACGCCCTCAACCGCATACGCCTGTAGAAACTTCAGATAATACTGCGCGTAAGCCGGCAAATAATGCCTCCGCATCGAACCACCCAGCATGCTGCCGTTGAATTTCATCCATCCCGGCGGACTCCACGGAGATGAAAACAGAAATAGGTCGGGATTTGCTTGCCGCGCCTGCCGCAGCATTGGAAGAATGTATTCCCGATCATGTTCGATCGAAAATCGCGACAGGGTCGGATCGGCTTCGCCGTCGTCAAAACTATAAAGTTTTGTCGAATAATCGCTCGATCCCACGCAAATGCGCCCCACGCTCAAACCCATTTGTGATGGATGGAATAACTCGTGAAACAACTGTTCGCGAGCCGAAGGCGAGAGTCGATTGAAAGTGAAACACGCAGCGTCGGTAAACGCCCCGCCGAATCCCAAAATCTCTTGGAACCTCAAATTCGGGTTCAGCCTGACGTGGTTGGGGGAGGGCGCTCCCGATGCAGGTTGCCACGCAACCGGCAGGGCGGCCACAAACCGCTCCTCCCCCGAGGTAACCCAAACAGAAATCGCCGACCCAATGTCCGGCATTCGGGTTCCGGAGTCAGTGGCCGCATCGGCCGTCCGCACCAGCCGCGGAACAACTGTTGCTGCCCAACCCAGAGCAGATATACCAAGAAAGCTTCGTCGTGACGTTTCGTTTGACATATATATATCTCCAGGTTTCCTTAGTCTATCTTCGTAACCTTATCCCTTCGTGTACTTTAGTGACCCTTGTGTTAGCGATTTCGCATAAACGCAATCATTAGTTCCATCACTTGTCTTGACTCTCGATAACATCAATTCTTGGGCGGGCCTGGCCTGCTCTTCTCGAACGACACAATCCCTTCACCCTCCTTAACCTCGTAGGAGTGGTCAGCAGCAAGATCGTTTATGGTCTCCACCTTGCCCGTCGGCCAGATGACTTCCACCTTGTCAACATGCGCCCTCGCGCCGAGGCCAAAATGAAGCCGCAAATCGTTTTGAGAGAGATAACTGCCTCCGCTGCGCACCTCATCAGTCTGCACGAGATCGCCGGCAGTCACTCTTACTCGAGCGTTTAAGGCTAGCCTATTACTTTTTGTTCCCGCTAACTCAAAGCCGATCCAATGATTCAAAGGGCCGCCTTCCGATCGCAGAATCGTCGGCTCACCCTTCAGGTTTTCGATAACTATGTCTAAGTGTCCATCGTTAAACAAATCGCCCACTGCAGTTCCGCGACTGACTCGCGGAGTTTGCAGAGCTGGGCCAATAAGTTTACTTATCTCTCTAAACTTACCGTTGTGTTCATTCAAGAACAGCAGTCCCGGTTCGTTATATCTCGCTCCCGCTTCGCCGGTATCTACCTGCGGATAGACATGGCCATTGACGATAAAGAGATCGACCCACCCATCGTTGTCAAAGTCGAAAAACCCGTCACCCCACCCGACATAGTGAGTTGTGCTCGAGGCGATTCCAGATGGGTAGGAGACATCGGAAAAAGTCATCTCGCCAAGGTTCTGATATAACACCGCATATTCATCGCTAAAGTGGGAAATAGCTATGGAAGGTCGACCGGTATGCTGGTAATCGCCGAGTGCGACGCCCATGTTAGCCTGTTCATTTCCATCCTGGCTGACTGCTACTCCGGCCGTAAGTCCAATCTCCGTAAAATTCCCGTCACCGTCGTTCTTATAGAGATAATTTCTGCCCGCGTCATTCGCGAGAAAAAGGTCGAGATGGTCATCTTTGTCGAAGTGGGTCCAAACCGCCGTCAGTCCGAATGAATCAGGCGAGTCAGCGATGCCGCTTTTCTTCGACACATCGGAAAAGGTCCCGTCGCCATTGTTGTGGTAAAGGTTAGACGGTGATCCCTTCAGTCCGCGAGGCCCGCACTGCACAGCGATGCCGCGAAACTTGCACGTCGGCCTGGAACCGAACTCTGGCAGGTCGTTCAGGTTCACGTTCACGTAGTGCGACACAAACAAGTCCGGCCAACCGTCACCATCATAGTCGCCAAATGCCCCGCCAGAAGCCCAACCCGAATCATTGCTCAGCCCAGCTTGCTTTGTGACATCGGTGAACGTCCCATCGCCATTGTTTCGATACAGCACAACTCCGCCGAGACAAGTGACCAGCAAATCCGGCCAGCCATCATTGTTGTAGTCGCCCACAACCGCGCCCATCGCCCAGCACGGATAGCCAACGCCCGCTTTCTCCGTCACGTCCGTAAAAGTTCCGTCGTGATTGTTGTGGTAAAGAGCGCTTCGCGACTTTTTCCCGGCGAGCGCCATCTCCACACTCTGAGCATTAGTGAAATAAATATCCGGCCATCCGTCGCGATCGTAATCAATCAGTGCAACGCCTCCGCTCATCGACTCGACGATATATTTCTGCTCCGGACTGGAAAGATGATCGAATTGAATTCCTGTCGATACAGTTATGTCGACTAGCTGGGGTAACGCCATATCCGGCGCAGGAGTCGCGACACTCGACTTACTATCGACGCCGGCAGATCTCTGGTGACGATTCGAAGAGAACAGACAGTCAGTGGAGAGGCAAACTAACGCAGCCGCCAACCCCAGCCGAAGGACAGCCCCGGCTAAGAACCTGGTATATGTCGCCTGTCGTCGCAAAGCAAGACTCCGCTCTTTTTAGCGTCCTCTATGAGTGGTCCGAATGGCGTATAAGGAACTGCGCGCAAGAACAAATAATGTATAGCCATCGCTCCCCCCGAACAATAATTGTGACGGCCGCTCCGGAATCTCGATGGTATCGATCAGATCCCCCGACTGATTGTAGACGAACACCTGACCCGCGGCGATGTACACGTTTCCCTGGTCGTCAGCCGTGACGCTCTCTCCGCCGCACTCTGCAAAGAGTCGCAGATTTGCGACCGCCCCATCGACGCCAACGCTGCCGACATAGGTCTTCTCTCCGTTTTCATCGGAGAGGTAAAATGGCTGACCCGCAACCGCCTGAGCCAAGCCAAAAGCCCGCAGAGTATCATTGAGCTTCGACCCATAGTACAGTTCGCCGGTCACGAAGTCCTCTCCCGCGGGGAAGAAAGTGCTGCCGTCTGGAGAAACAAACTGGAATGGCCTCCTCACAGCTAGGGCTTCGAGAAAATCGTTCTCGTTTCTCCAATAGTCGGCCGGAAGAACTGGCGTCATTCCCGGGCGCGGCGCGGCGGGCGCGGCTTTCAGCAGAGTAACGTCGTCATCCGTGGCGTTCGGCTTGAAACTGTAAACTGTCCCGTCCCCATCGTAAGAAATCACGATCAAATCGCCGGCCTTATCGAAAAACAACTGCACCGGACCCAGGGGGTTGTCGCGAACCTTTGACAACTGCCGAGTAGCGGCAGACCAGCGGTAAATCGTTTGCCGCTGGGCATCCACGAAATATACATTTCCGGAGCCGTCAACGGCCCCGCCTGAAATGTTGAAAAAGCCGCCCGCGAGTTTCTCGACACTCGCACCTTCCGCCAGAACCGGTGACGGTTTCGTAGCACGCTTCTGCGGCGAGTGGCCAGAAATTGTCAGCCAGGCAAATTCGCGCTGCCGTATCTCGATGTTACTGGTCTGATCGATAACTGCATTATCGAACGACACTTTGCTGTCGCTATAACAATGTAAGTTGCGAAATCTTATGTCATTTGAGTTACTAACTGTGATCGCATTCGGAAATGGTTGATAGCTACTTACAACGCGATACATGTGTAGGTTCGCAAAAGTGACATTGCTCGAGTCGCGAATGTCAAGCGGTAATGCAAATCCACTCTCGCCGCGCTCCTCCTCCGTTTGCAGCGCATAGATCTGCCAGTTAGAAACATGATCGAGAATCACCTCGTTGCGAACGTGATGCTCGCTCGATAGTTGATAAATTCGTCCCTCGGTGGACGTGTTAGAGATGAGCAAGCCTGCTTGCGCGAAGGTGCTTGGCGTCCAGATATCCAGGAACGTACCGCCGCCAGTGATCCACAGGCTCGGATACTGTGCATCCCACCGCCGCTTCGGATTGGGATCAGCGGTATGAGTGTCGTTATAAACAAGTTTCCAACCCTTGGCGCTCTCTTCTGCGCTGACGTTCGGATCAACCGTTCCGTGAGCCCCGAGAAAACGCACATCGTTCATCATCGAGTCCTTGCCCGCCATCCACTTCGCCGCCACCGCCCGTGGATTGATGCCATTGGTGTAGAGGCCGATGCCGGTCACAATATTCGTTCCGCCGGTGGGCGTTTCGAGCAGCGCCTTCGGGCTGCCCACACCTTGAAACGCCGGAGTTGAATCGGCCAATAATATCCGTGTGATGCTCGGATGCAGGCCGATGAGCACCGTGTCCGGCCTGAGTGCGATTGTGTCTGTCACCCGATACTGGCCCGCCGGAAAGTAAATCGCGCGGTGCCCGGCGACCGCTTTTCGAAGCGCTTCGGTGTCGTCAGTCAAGCCATCACCGACGGCTCCCTGCGACCGTATGTTCACCCAAGTCTCGATCGGCGGCAGATCCAAGATGTCGGACGGAACCGGGTTGGGCAACGCATTGAGTGCCTTCGTCGCGAACACGTCCTCAACTGCAGCCTCAAGGCCGATGTCCTTATAGTGAAGGCCGTGCGAAAACGTCCGCACTTCATAGATTGTTGCGGGCCCGCCAACCTGTTTGCCACTCTCACGGTAAGCCACAAAGAGAGGCACGCTCGCGCAGACCACATTTTCCATGTTGATCTCGGTGCGGGCGTTTTTCTCGTTACTAATGACGATGGCCGGCCCCGTCACATTTTCCAATCGTCCATCTTTTACCCAGAGTTCATCGGAGTAAAGAGGATCGATAGAAATCGCCGTCGGCACATTCTTAAATGACGGACGGATCAGCGTCAGCCCCGCTTCGTGCTCCCGAATTGCCGCCTCCCGCTGCCCCTCAAACGTCGCGTCGATCACGGTGAATTGCCAGCCGGGAGCCGGCTTGCGCGTCCAGATGCCATATCGGCCTCCAAAAAAATGGACATCTTGCGCGACGTTGCCGCCATCGTGAATGCCCGCCAGCCCCGAGCCAATATGAAAGTCAATATGCGCGAGAAAACAGTGCTGGGCATAGTGAGCGCGTGCGCCCACCGCGCCCGGATTCCCATCTTGAATGTCAAAATCAATATTGCTGATTGCGGAGTAGAACGTCCCCGGAGACGCGTCGGGCACCGTCGCACCTGCATTCGGCCGGCCGCCGGCGAAGAACACCATATAAGTGGGGCCTTGCTGAAATCCCGGCGTGTTGGCGCCGAGCACCAGCGCGGGCCGCGTAGCTCCAAATCCAATTAGCCGAATCCCCGGCCAGATATAGATCGTCTTGGTTACACGGTAACGGCCCGACGGAACAAACAGAATCCCCTGATTAGTTTTCTCCTGCACCTGATTGATAGCCTGTTGCAAGCCGGCAGAATCGTCAGTCAAGCCGTCGCCCTTCACTGGAAAATTGTCTGGTGTCAGGTAAACCGCTTTTGCATCGTCAAGACGCCCCGCGTAATAGGATGCTGCGAACAGTGGGCTAACTGCGAAAAGTTGACTAACTGCGAGCAGCATTGCGCCAGCGAGAAGCTTCTTCGTCACTTTCATTGCCTTGTCTCTAGTTACTGCTTCGAAATGCATGGGAAGGCACTTACTATTTCGTAGGAGCGAGATCATCGCCCTCGTCCCCGGTTTGGCCCCGATGTAGGTCGCGATAAACTTCTCGCAGTTTCTCCTTCATCGCCTTATACTTTTGATATTCCTCTAACTCGTGCCTGGCGTCTTCCGCGCGTCCTGTCTGACGATAAATCGTGCTCAGGCGAAAGTGGGCCACGGCGCTGGTAGGATCCAGTTCCAGCGCGCGTCGCAAAAGCCGCTCCGCTTCTTGCGGCTCATTGAGCGACATCAGAACTTTCGCCAAACCAATACGCGCTTCCGGATCATCTGGCTGAAGCTGAATTGCCCGCTTGTAATGCTCGGAAGCTGCTTTCAAATCGTCGCTCCGAAACGCGATATCTCCCAGCCTGCATTCCGACTGCTCGTCCCGGGGGTCAGCCGCCAGCGCCGCTCTATACTCGCTCTCCGCTTCTTGCCGGCCCTCGTCCGTCCCCAAAGTGTTAAGCATTTCGGCCAGCTCAAAATGCAATCCAGGTAGTTGCGGATCGAGTTTTAACGCCGCTCGATAATTCTCGATCGCCTCCGCCGAATTCCCCCGCTTCGCCAGTTCGTGCGCCAGAGCTTGATGCATGCGCGCGGAATTCGGTTCCACCACCGACAAGCTGAGCAGCGACTCGTCGGCGAGACTGGAATAGATTCGATAAGCAGTGTAGAGAACGGCCCCATTCGTAGGTTCAAGCTTCCGCAGAACACCCACCGTTGTGGCGGCTTTCTCCAAGTCGTCGGTCGCGGAATAGATTTCGATCAGTTCCATCCCCGTCTCAACTCGAATGTTTTCTTCCGGCACATTGGGAAATGCTTTTTCCAGATCGCGCAGCGCTGCATCCATGTCGCCCGTGCGTTTTTCCCCAAGCCCGAGGAGGGCCTCAGTCTTCCACAGCGTAGGCCGAAATTTCAGCGCCGCGCGCAGCTCTGGAATAGCGTCTGCATATGCGCCTTGAAAAAAAAGCACCGCGCCGAGATTGCCATGCGCGTCCACATTCTTAGGATCGATGGCGAGTATCGCTCTAAATTCCGGCACCGCCAGATCGGCCCGGTTCTCCTTCAAATACCCCGCAGCCTTGCGCGTGTGCGATTCAATCTGCTGCTGACGGTTCGCCTCAGTTTGCGCGAAACTTGAAAGCGATCCAAAACAAAAGCCCACTAACAAGAAGACAACGACCGCAATGGTTTGCATGTCAGGATTGTACGGTGGATGAGCCGTGTCCCTGTCGCGTAGTTGAATCCCGATTGTTCTCAGGGCAAAGAGAAGGACGGCAGCGAACTGCCGTCCTCGACAGTGCGGGAAAGAGTACGCATATCAGAACGTGATTTTAGCGCTGAGTTGGCCGCTGCGCGCGGCAACCGTGACGCCGTTGTTCTGGGTTCCCTCGTTGATCTCCCCGAAATTGGGGCCCCCAAAGGTTTGGCCGGGAACACCGAGGCTCGGGTGGTTTAGGGCATTAACCCAATCTGACCGCAATTCCACGCGAATGCCTTCTCTGATCTGAAAACCCTTAGCTATGGACAAGTTAAGGACAGTCAGACGTGGTCCTCGCAGCGAGTTCCTGCCCTCATTGCCGAATGCGAACGGGACACCCGTACCCGGGCTGGTGGGCGGCGTCCAGGCGTTGGCAAAGGCATTAATGTTAAACCATTGGCTGGGGCCCGGATTGCCGACGTGGGTGGAAGCTGTGACATTAGGGAACCAATTGCATCCGTTGTTCACATCGCCGCCGGTAGCGGTGCCTCCCACATTGTTGGCACAACCGGTGAGATTCGAGTTGGAGTTATTTTGGTTGACTACCGTGAAGGGATTCCCGCTCTGGGCAATTAGTGTTCCGGCGAGCCTCCAGCCACCAACCGCCTCGTTGAGCACTGAGCTGCCATTCAGATAGCTCTTGCCTTTACCGAAGGGGAGCTCGTAGGAGGCATAGCCCTTGAACGCGTTTGGGATGTCGAAGTTCGAATCCCCATAAGTCGCCTTGGGATTGTTCCCAACCTGCCAATACTGCGTTCCGCCGCGGCTTCCCCATCCGCCCGAATCCTGATCATCCAGGAAGTGCGACCAAGTGTAGTTGAAGCTGAAGAGCAAGCCATTGGTGAAACGCTTGTTGATGGTGGATTGCAGGGCATTGTAGTTCGATATTCCGTTGTAGTTAAATCCGCTAAGCTGTCCCCAAGCCGGGAAGGGTCGGTTTGCTTGAATGAGTGTCGGAGTCGGCGTACTGATTGCGGCGAGGCCAGTCGCGCTGGTTATTTGGTTGACGTCTGTCCCGGTTTCCAGATGCGAGGCGTGGCTACCCACGTAGGCGACCGACGCCATGTAGGTGTTGAGGAATTGGTGCTCTACGCTCAGCTGCCATGAATTGATATGCCCTGGCGAAACGTCGTATGGGATGTAAGTCTGATTTGAGGGTGTTGCGAGGTTCAGGTATTGCGAGACGTCTTTCGCACTCGGCGAACCCACCACGTAGTCCAGATTGGGATTTGCCAAGGCGGCAGACTCGGAAAGAGTGACCAACGGAGCAGGACCAGTCCCTGCGTGCGGGTCCGTGCTGCCGCCCCCACTGGTTGTAAGGGCTCCAAAACCAATTCCGTTGCCATAGACATCTTGGCTATAGTTATACGAGTACATTCCAAACCCGCCTCTGACGACAGTATCGTTCCTGATGGACCAGGCAAAGCCGACGCGAGGCAGGAAGATGGTCTTATCCGGCTTCTGCAGCGTGGTTCGGTTGTCCTGGGGTGCGAACCACAGCGAGCCCAATGAGCCGTTCGCTGATACGCCGTCCGGGTTCTGTGGCGTTATGCTGTTTGGATAGATGCATGGGCTACAGACCAGCGTGAGATTCGGGTCGAACCCTCCGAGGGCATTGTATTTCTCGCTAAATCCGGTGGTGTAGGTATAACGCAGGCCAAGATTCAGGGTGAGATTGGGGCGGATCTTGTATTCATCTTGAACGAAGAGTTGCGGACTCTTCAGTCGCGCATAGGAGGTCGCCTGGTTGAAGTTCCCGTTCCAGCTTTGGACGTCGCCCAGCAGGAAATCGGCAAGGCCGGCTCCTGTCGTCCCCGCTTCGGCGCCATTTTGCGCCGTGTAGTTGCCGGTGAACGTGAAGTTGCCAGCAGTAACGTTTCCCCAAGGCGTGGTGTTGCCGTCGCCCATCAGTACCTCGACGCCGAAATGCAGAATGTGTTTGCCATGGATGAGCGTCAGCACATCCGACGGATCGTAGAGGTGCTCAATGTATATGGCATTCGTGCCGGGCGCCAAACCGTTGCAGCAGAATCCGGGGCCGCCGATGTTAATCGACGGGAAAACGTTGGCTTTAGCGTATTGCAGACCCAAGGACGAGGCATTGTTAAATCCAATGGTATCGGGAACGAACCAGTTGCCCTGCTTGGTATAGGCCATGCGCAGTTCGTTCACGATCGTCGGGCGTATCTCCGAGGTAACCGTAATCTGCGCGTTGTAACCGTCGATGTCTCCGGAAAAGCAGTTGATGGGACAGGGGAACGGTCCGTACTTGTTGACTCCAGGGTTATCCTTCTGGCTGATTGAGCCCGAGATGCGGTTTTTCTGAGAAAGATCATAGTCGATGCGTCCGAAATATCTGAGATTCGGATTGGGGGTCGCCAGAATGGTAGTGAAGTTGTTTTCAAAGGCTCCAAAGGCACCTGAGCCAACAGTGTTAGGCTGCGGGTAATAGCCCAGAATCTTTGCCGCTACAGGATCCAACCGGCTGATCGGAATCGCATTTACGCCGGCAAGCGCTCCCGTGTTTTCCGCCGCAAATGACGTTCGAGTGCAGCCAGGCAGACTACAGCTGGCGGGGTCGTAAAGGACGCAAGGTGTTGTGACTGTCGACGAACAAGGAACGGACGAGAAATCGAGGGCACCAGGATAGGCCGTCCCCTGACCTATCTCGGCCAGTGTTGGAGTGCTGCCTGCCGTCGGAGATGCCGCGCCGTTGTTATGGATCTTGTCCCGAACGAAGAAGAAGAACAACTTGTTCTTGATGATCGGACCACCGACAGAGAAGCCCCACTCGTCGTAGCGCAAGACCGATGGCTTTCCACCCGTATCGAAGTAGGGGGCCGCGTTCAGAGCATCGTTCTGGAAATATTCATAAGCTGACCCGTGAAAGCGGTTGGTTCCACTCTTGGTGATCTGGTTGAAGACGGCGCCGCCAACGCCATACTCAGCCGAAAACGATGAAGTCGTAATTTGGACTTCCTGCAAGGCCTCAAACAACGTATTGTCCACGTTGTTGCTCACCGGCAATTGAACCACGCCGCCATCCTGGAGGTAGTTGGCGTAATTCGGCAGGTTGCCGTTGAGAGCGATGGCGTCTCCGGCATTGTAAGAGCCGCTGCCCTCCGACATGGGCGCAGTCGCCGTGCCCGCTGCGCCGGGGAGAAGAATATTGAAATTCGCCCAATCGTTGCCAGTAATTCCGGCGCCGATCTGGGGCAGCGCGGAGATGGTTTTCGATTCAAGAACTGCCCCCAGATGAGAAGTTTCCGTCTCCAGCAGCGGGACGCCGCCCGCTTCCACTTCGATTGTCTCCGATACGGCGCCGACGTCAAGCGTGGCATTTTCGGTGATCACGTCGACCTGCAGCGTGACCGGCCCGATGACAGTTCTCTTGAAGCCCTTAGCCGTCACGGCGATGTTGTAGTTCCCGGCGGGCGTTGAAACCGTGTCGTAGATGCCGTCCTGGTTGGTGGTGAAAGTCTTCGTCTCTCCGGTATCAATGTTAGTGAGCGAGACGGTTGCACCCTGAACGACGGCTCCCGCCGCCGTCACCGTGCCGCGAATTTCACCGGTGTTTCTGCTTTGGGAGAATGCTGGCACGGCCATCGCGGCCAGGAAGGTAATCGCAAGCGTCCAGCGAATGAAACGCGTCATGGAGTTCCTCTCAAGATAGAAGTCGAATCCGTCGCCTGGGACGGGCGCTTCGAGTTGTACAGATCGGAATGCCTGGCCGCCTACCGATGCGCGCTTAGCAACCCGGTCGAACCGTGGCCGCTTCACGACGGCGGCACGTCTTACCCCACTCAAACTTCGCTTGGCGAGAAATATCGTTGTTCTACTGCCCTTCCAGCTAATACTTTTGCGCTATGCGCTGGGTACGGTGACGATTAAGCTCCCGCTGCGCGGCTTTGTCAAGAAAAAAATAACGTTATTCTTGAATCGCGGCAACAATCTATGGAATTTCACATACGCACACGTAGAATATCGATATTTCATAGTATTTTCATTGAACGCCAAGTAGTCCCAAATGAAAATGCTTTCGAAAATATCGTTATTCTAAATAGAGGAGCGATGTTATATTTGCCGTGGCCGCGAGGACGGTTCTTCGTATACAATCCGATGGCCGCAAAACCGGACGCAGGAACCATAGCCGGGAAAAAAAGGCTCCTGCAAGAATAGTGGACGAATGAAGACTGTCCCCAAGAAAGCCGGTAGGATTCCCAAGTCGGCCGTGACGCTGAAGTCAGTGGCAGAACTCGTCGGCCTCACCGCGAGCACGGTTTCCGCCGTTCTCAACAGTTCCTCCGCCGCGCGCTCCGTCCCGCCCCACACCAAGAAACGGATTGTGGCTGCTGCTCGCGCCCTCGACTATCGTCCGAATTTCTTTGCCCGTTCCCTCCGCGTCAAGCGCACCTACATGATCGGCGTGATCCTCGAAGAAATCGGCGACGCCTACGGCTCGCTGGTGGTTAGCGGTGTCGAGCGCTATCTTCGTACGCAGAATGTTTTTTTCCTTACCGTGGCCCACCGCCACGATAAAAAACTCCTCGCCTCCTACTCCACCGTGCTGCGCGAGCGCGGCGTCGAGGGTTTCATCACCGTCGACACTTTGTTGACGGAAGAACCGGCGCTGCCGACCGTCGCGGTCGCCGGACATCGCAAGATCAAAGGCGTGACCAATATTGTTCTCGATCACCGCCGCGCCGCTTCGCTGGCTCTCACTCATTTAGTCGAATTGGGCCACGAAAAAATTGCCTTTATGAAGGGTTCGAAATTGAGCGCCGATTCCGATGAGCGCTGGAGCGCCATCTGCGAAGTTGCCGCGAAGATGGGAATTCACATGCGGCCGGAATTGATTATCGAACTCAAGGGCGATGATCCCACGCCAAATCTCGGCTATCCCTTCGCCAAGCAATTGCTGGAACGCAAGGAAACGTTTACGGCCCTGTTTGCCTACAATGATATTTCCGCAATCGGATCTATCTGCGCCTTGCAGGAAGCAGGCCTGCACATACCTGACGATGTGTCGGTGGTGGGCTTCGATGACATTCAGAGCGCTGCCTACTTCAATCCGCCGCTCACGACTGTGCGGCAGCCTCTGATAAAAATGGGCGAGATGGCGGCGCGCACCCTGCTCGATCGGATCGATGGAAGTATGAAGTATGTTCCGGAGATCGCCATCGAGCCTGAACTCGTGGTGCGCAAATCGAGCGCGCAAACCCGCGCTTGTTCTTAGCAATTTGCGGAACTTTTCTTTTGCAATGGTACAGAAAGAAATCGAACGTTTGTCGGAGTCGCCGTTTTTCTTCCCGCGCAAAGAAGCTGACCTTCGGAGGAAATCTTGAAGAACAAGTCCGCGCTCCTGCTGATAGTTTTTACTGTCAGCTTTGCCGCCCTTTGGGCACAGGCGCCGTCGGCATCCACTCCCGCCATCGAGGCCCGCGCCGATGCAATGCTCAAGCAACTCTCTCTCGAAGAGAAAATCGACCTCATCGGCGGCCTCGATAGTTTCTACATTCGCGACATTGCGCACATCGGCCTTCCCCGTTTAAAAATGGCTGACGGTCCGCTCGGCGTCCGCAACTATGGGCCGGCTGCAACTTTTGGCGGCATAGCGCTGGCCGCCACGTGGGACTCGCAACTCGCCGGCCGTGTCGGAGCATTCATCGGCCAGGATGCGCGCGCTCGCGGCGTCCACTTTATGCTGGGCCCCGGAGTCAATATATATCGTGCGGCAATATGTGGCAGAAACTTCGAATACTTTGGCGAGGATCCGTTCCTCGCATCCCGCACCGCAGTCGCTTACATCAAGGGCATGCAAAGCCAAGGCGTGAGCGCGACCATCAAGCACTTTGTCGGCAACAACCAGGAATACGATCGGCACAATGGCGATTCCATCATCGACGAGCGCACCTTGCGCGAGATATATCTGCCAACATTCGAAGCGGCGGTGAAAGAAGCGCAGGTAGGCGCGATCATGGATTCCTACAATCTGACCAACGGCGTGCACATGACGCAAAATCCTTTTTTGAATACCGATTTGGCGAAGAAAGAATGGGGATTCGACGGCATCATGATGTCCGACTGGGCTTCCACCTACGACGGTGTAGCGGCGGCCAACGGAGGTCTCGACCTGGAAATGCCCTCCGGCAAATTTATGAATCGCGCCACCCTGCTGCCGGCAGTGAAATCCGGCCAGATCAGCGAAGCCACCATCGACGATAAAGTGCGCCGCATTCTTCGCACCGCGATCCGATTTGGCTGGCTCGATCGCGAGCAGACCGATCTCTCCATACCGCTTCTCAACGAATCCGGAGGAACGGTCGCGCTCGAAGCGGCCCGCTCCGGCATGGTGCTGCTCAAGAACGACGGCAATCTTCTGCCGCTCGATAAAACGAAGATCAAATCGATCGCCGTCATCGGACCCGATGCCTATCCCGCGCAACCGGTCGGCGGAGGCAGCGCCAGAGTGCGACCATTCTCCGCGGTGAGCTATCTCGAAGGCATGGCGGGATATCTCAAGAACACAGCCACGGCGTATTACGAGGAGGGTATCCCGTCGCTCGCCGAGATGGCCGACGCGACCACGTTCACCACCGACGAAGACGGCAAAGAGCCCGGCCTGCGCGCTGAGCTGTTCAATAATCCCACGTTGAGTGGAGAGCCTGTCGTGCGCCGCACCGATAAGCATGTTAACTTCGGGCGCTTCCTCGGTGACGGCGTAAGAGAGGACGGTGCATCGGCGCGCTGGACGGGCTATTTCACGCCCAGCTCTCCGGGAGAGCACGTGATTTTTGTGCAGGCTTCAGGCGAAGAGGGCGGGTCGCGGTTATACGTGGGCGACAAGCTCGTCATCGATAATTGGAATCACGCTTATACTCGCCTAGCCCAAGTCCACATGTACTTTTCCGGCGGAGCGCACAAGATCCGCTTCGAATATTTCGTGCACGGAAGTTGGAGCGGCCCCAGCGTGAAAGTTGGCATCATCCGTCCTGACCTGGCTGTGACGCCAGCCGCGAAAACACTGGCGTCGCGCGCCGACGCCGTCGTCGTGGCGGTTGGATTCGATCCCAGCAGTGAGAGCGAAGGCAGCGACCGCACTTTCCAGCTCCCCCCCGCGCAAGATGAACTCATTCAACAGCTGGCAGCGGTGAACAAAAACACTATCGTTGTGGTTACATCCGGCGGCGGCGTTGACATGACGCGCTGGCTCGATCGCGTGCCCGCGCTGCTCGAGGCGTGGTATCCCGGGCAGGAGGGTGGCACCGCTCTCGCCCAACTTGTCTTCGGCGACTATTCTCCCTCGGGCAAACTTCCCGTCTCCTTTGAGAGCCGCTGGGAGGACAACGCGATTCACGACAATTATTACCCGAAAGGTGCGGACACGAAAGTTGTCTATGCCGAAGGCGTATTTCTCGGATATCGCTACTTCGACAAAGCGGAAGTGAAGCCCGCATTTCCTTTCGGCTTCGGTCTCTCCTACACCACTTTTACCTACAAGAATCTTTCCGTAACTCCGTCGCGTGCTTCCGGAGATGAGTTAGTCAACGTCAGCTTCGACGTGAGCAACACCGGTAATCGCGCTGGCGCCGAGGTGGCTGAAGTTTACGTTGGTGAACCGCATCCCGCTGTTCCGCGGCCCGTGAAAGAGCTCAAAGGATTCGCGAAGGTTCAGCTGAATCCGGGCGAAACTCGGCACGTTTCCGTCAACCTCGATCGCCGCGCCTTCGCCTACTACAACGTGAAGAATCATGACTGGACAGTGGATGCGGGAGACTTCAGCGTTTATGTTGGGAGTTCCTCGGCGCGAGTTGAGCTCACCAGTAAAATAACCCGGCAAACTCAATGAACATCTAATATGTGGATGGCCGGCGATCTCATTGCCGATGACGAAGAGCTGGGCGCGGCATGGTGACGACAACATGGCTCTCGCCGTTCTGTGTCTGCGCGTTCCGGGAATAAAGAAGGTGGGTGCGACGGCATGAGCCTCTACTGCAGCACCGGCACGGTCGAAAACAACGTATCTTTGCCGCAGTTGCATGATCTGCTGGCGGAGAGTCTGGCGAAGCTCGGAAAACGGGAGCGTGTTCTGGTTGTGCCGCCGGATCAGAGCCGTGTGCATTCCCGCGCCGGCGAACTGACGCGCTTCGCGTGGGAGTATTTCGGCGACCGGTTGCTGGCAGTTCTGCCTGCTCTCGGCACGCATGCTCCGATGCAGTCGGAACAGATTGCACGAATGTTTGGCGCAATGCCGACGGAACTTTTCAAGGTCCACAATTGGCGGACAGATGTTGAGACCCTCGGCGCGGTCCCGGCAGAGTTCATTTACGAGCAATCGGAAGGCAAGCTCAACTATGCCTGGCCGGCGCAGGTGAACCGGCTGGTTACGCGTGGCGATTTCGACCTTATTCTTTCGATCGGCCAAGTCGTGCCGCATGAAGTCATCGGCATGGCCAATTACAACAAGAATATCCTGGTGGGTACGGGCGGGCGGGAGAGCATCAATCGCAGCCATTATCTGGGTGCGGTTTATGGCATGGAGCGCATCATGGGCCGCGCAGACAATCCGGTGCGCAACGTTCTTAATTACGCGTCCGATCGTTTCCTCGGGTCTCTACCCATCTTGTACGTACTGACAGTGGTCGGACGCGCGGAGGATGGCGAGTTGGCAGTGCGCGGTCTCTTTATCGGCGACGATGCCGAGTGTTTTCATCGCGCGGCTGAGCTGAGCTTGAAAGTGAACTTCGAAACGATGGACGCCCCGATCAAGAAGGCTGTCGTTTATCTCGATCCGTATGAATTTCACAGCACATGGCTCGGCAACAAAGCCGTCTATCGCACGCGAATGGCATTGGCCGACGACGCCGAGTTGATTATCCTCGCGCCCGGTGTAAAGCAGTTTGGCGAAGACAGCGCTATCGATGCGCTGATTCGAAAGTATGGCTATCGCGGGACTCCGGCTACGCTCGCAGCCGTTCATGCGAATGCGGATCTTGCTGGCGACCTGAGTGCGGCTGCTCACCTTATTCATGGCTCGTCCGAAGGCCGCTTCACGATCAGGTTGTGCCCCGGGCATCTCCGCAAAGAGGAAGTTGAAGGCGTGGGCTTTGAATATGGCGATTTGCAAACCATGCTTACGCGCTACGATCCGCAAATGCTGCGCTATGGCTACAACTGTATCGAGGGCGAAGAGGTATTCTTCATTCCGAATCCTGGCCTGGGATTGTGGGCTTCCCGCGGAAAATTGCTGGGGCGCGAAGCATGATTGTCGTTTTGATGGGAGTGAGCGGGATCGGCAAGACGACTATTGGCAAGTTGCTCGCCCTGCGCACTGGATGGAAGTTCGAAGACGCCGATGACTATCACTCCGAAGAGCACCGACGAAAAATGGCCGCTGCGATCCCATTGACCGATGCCGACCGGCTACCGTGGCTCACGGCGTTGAATGAGCGCATGATGCAGTACCGCCAGAGGGAACAGAGTGCGATTTTGGCGTGCTCGGCGCTGAAGGAAAAATATCGCGAAGTGCTTGCTCGCGGCTTTTCGAAAGACGAAATGGTCTTTGTTTATCTGCACGCATCCGCTGCTCTGATTAAAGAGCGCGTCGCGGAGCGATACCATCCATTCATGAGCGCGGCGTTGCTCGATAGCCAACTGGCGGCGCTGGAAGTGCCGTCGGACGCGTGGGCAGTTTTGGTCGATGGGACTCCGGAGGAGGCGGTTGACGATATTGTGGCGCGGCTGCGGAAAGCGGGCGTGCTCACCGCGGGTGCGGAGAAATAATGGCGGCCAACGTCCTGAGCCTCGAAGGCAAGACTGCCGTCGTTATCGGAGGGAGCTCCGGGATTGGGCGCACTTTGAGCCTGGGGCTTGCCGATGCCGGCGCGGATGTTGTCGCCTCTTCGCGGCGGCGGGAGATGGTTGACGAAGTCGCGTCGGAGATAGAGCGGCGTGAGCGCCAGACTCTTCGCTTGGCTTCGGATGTGCGTAATCGCCCCTCGCTCGAAGCACTTCTGGCCGCGTCGATCCGTCGTTTTGGCAAAGTCGACATCCTTATTAACTGTGCGGGAAAAATAAAACGCATGCCGACGCTCAACATGCCGGAAGAGGAATGGTCCGATATTTTGGATACGAATCTCACGGGGACGCTGCGCTCCTGCCAGGTCTTCGGGAGGCACATGCTGGAGCGGGGTTACGGGCGCATTGTCAACATTGCGTCTCTCAATAGTTTCGTTGCGCTGCATGAGGTTGCGGCTTACGCGGCCAGCAAGGCAGGAGTAGTTTCGCTTACGCGTTCGCTGGCGGTGGAGTGGTCGAAGAAGGGCGTTACGGTGAACGCAATCGCCCCTGGCGTCATCCGCACCGGTTTGAATGCGGACCTGCTTGACAACACCGCGCGCGGCCAGGAATTGTTGGCTCGAACGCCGATGGGGCGATTTGGCGCGAGTGAAGAGCTGATCGGAGCTGCAGTGTACTTGTGCTCCCAGGCGGCGTCGTTTACTACCGGACAGACGCTCGTGGTTGATGGAGGATTTCTGGCCAGCGGGGTGAATCAGTAGGCGATTTGGGGTGAACATCGGCCGTTAAGTTCAGGAACGCCGCGAGAAATCATAGGCGGAACTGGGAGTTGAAGCACATGAGTTACACACGACGTAGCGTGCTCGCAGGATTGGGACTGACAGCAATCGGAGCGGCGATGTCGCCTCTGGCCAAGAAGGCGGCGGCCGTCGGATCTTGTCCGTTCAGGCTCGGCGTAATCAACGATGAGATCACGCAGGACTTTGAGAAGGCGTGTCAGATTGTCGCCGGCGATTTCGGCCTGCATTGGATCGAACTGCGCTCCATGTGGAACAAGAACGTCACCGAACTCAACGCGAAACAGATCGACGACGCGCGAAAAATTCTCGCCGAACACAAACTGCGAGTCACGGATATTGCCAGCCCGCTATTCAAGACCGACTGGCCCGGAGCTCCGCGCTCATCACAGAGCGAAGCCCGCGATCAGTTCCACGCCGACTTCGATGCCAGCGCTCAAGACAAGCTGCTCGAGCACTGTATCGCGCTGGCGCAATCCTTCGACACCGATAGAATTCGCTGTTTCGACTATTGGCGCCTCGATGATCATAGGCCCTATCGCGAGGCGATCAACGCGAAGTTGCGGCAGGCGGCCGAGCGCTGCGCCAAAGATAACCTCGTGCTTCTGCTCGAGAACGAAATGTCGTGCAACACAGCGACCGGCGAAGAGGCAGCGGCGACGCTGAAGGCGATTCCAAACCAGAACTTCATGCTGAACTGGGATCCCGGCAACGCCGCCGCGCTCGGCAGCACGCCTTATCCAACCGGCTATGAAGCGCTGCCCAAAGAGCGTATTGGGCATTGTCACTGTAAAGATGTCGTCCGCAAACAGGGTCACAAATATGACTGGGCTCCAGTCGGTGGCGGCATCATCGACTGGGTTGGTCAGCTGCAAGCTTTCCAGCGTGATGGCTTCCATTACGGCTTAAGCCTAGAAACTCATTGGCGCGGCGTCGGCTCGCCCGAAGCGTCGACGCGTGTGAGCATGGATGGCCTCAAAAAGGCGCTGACGAAGGCTGGAATTTCCTGCTGATTACAACTGCTGATGAGAGTAAGGAGACACGATGGTGACAAGACGTGAATTCCTCGATGCGCTCGCCGTAGGTACCGCCGGCCTGGCCGTAGGAACGACGGCAAAAAGCTACAGCCAGATCCTCGGTTCGAATGACCGCCTTAACTTCGCCGTGATTGGCCTGAATGGCCGCGCCTACGCCCATCTCGCCTCTCTCAAGGCAAATAAAAAAGCCGCGCGCATCTCGCATGTCTGCGATGTCGATACCACCATTCTCGAGAAGTTCGCCGACCATACGCAGCAGGAGATGGATGAGACTCCGGTGAGCGAGAAGGACTTTCGCCGCATCCTCGAAGTGAAAAATGTGGACGCCATCACCATTGCGACTCCCGAGCATTGGCATACACCCATGGCCATCGCCGCGTTACAATCGGGTAAGCACGTCTATGTCGAAAAGCCATGCAGCCACAATCCCGCCGAAGGCGAGATGCTGGTGCAGGCGCAGCAGAAGTATCGGAAGCTGGTGCAACTCGGCACGCAACAGCGCTCTTCTCCACACACCATCGAGATCGTCGAAAAAATTCACGACGGCGTCATCGGCAGGCCCTACTTCGCAAAAGCCTGGTACTCCAATACAAGGAAGTCGATCGGCGTCGGCAGAGAGATTCCAGTGCCGCCGCAGCTTGATTGGGATTTGTGGCAGGGCCCAGCCCCACGCCGTCCCTATCGGGACAACGTTCATCCTTATAACTGGCACTGGTTCAAAATCTATGGCACCGGCGAATCGCTCAATAATGGCACCCACGAAGTCGACGTCTGCCGCTGGGCGCTGGGCGTCGATTATCCGCAGCGAGTTACTTCGTCAGGCGGTAGATACCACTTCAAAGACGACTGGCAGTTTTACGACACGCTGGTGACCGGCTTCGAATATGAAGACAAGATGATTTCGTGGGAGGGCAAGAGTTGCCAGGGGATGAAATTTTACGGCCGCGATCGCGGTTCGACGATCATGGGCACGGAGGGCACGGCGCTCATCGATCGCGGCGGCTACGAGCTCTACGACCTGAAAGGGAATAAGAAAAGCGAAGTCAAGGCGGGCATTGCGGCTTCCGTCGCCGACCTGGTCGGGCGCGACTCCATGACCGACGCGCACTTCGCGAACTTCATCGCCGGAATCCGCAAGGGCGAGAAGCTCAACGCCCCCATCAACGTCGGCAATATCTCGGTTACGATGCTTCTGCTCTCCAACATCGCCTGGGAGGTCCAGCGCGAGTTGCATCTCGACTCAACCTCTGGCCGAATCCAACACGACGAGGACGCGATGAAAATGTGGAGCCGCGAATACGAAAAAGGCTGGGAGCCGCATGTCTAAGAGAGTGGCTTTGAAAAGCAACGTCTCTCGCCGCGATTTCATTTGCTCGGGCGCGCTGGCTGCCGCGGCGTTGGCTGCCCCGAGGAGGAGCTTGGCATTACCTCAGACAACGCCGTCCGCCGATGAAGCCTCGCCGATTCGCTTGGGTCTCGCCAGCTACACCTTCCGCAACTTCACTCGCGCGCAGTTAATCGGCTTCATGCAACAGCTCAAGGTATTCGCCTTGAACGCAAAGGATGTCAAAGATCATCTTCCGATGGATGCGCCGCTAGAGGCAACCGCGCTGGCGGACTATGTCGCTGCAGGCATCGGGCTGCACGCGGCGGGAGCGATTTATTTTCCCAAAGATGAAGATGCGGACATCCGCGCCAAATTTGAATACTGCAAGCGCGCTGGGATCAGCGTGATTGTCGCTGGCGACCCGGCGATCGACACTTTGCCGCGGATTGAGAAATTCGTGAAGGAATATGACATTCGCATCGCCATT
>Ga0209624_10000483_pt1 | contig 35053 bp, 36 predicted proteins | sample JacPinW_OM2H0_O1_FD_188565 | JGI IMG/M metagenome (GOLD analysis project Ga0209624, IMG submission 188565) | Forest soil microbial communities from Algoma, Ontario, Canada - Jack Pine, Ontario site 1_JW_OM2H0_O1 (SPAdes) (version 2) | ecosystem: Environmental > Terrestrial > Soil > Boreal...
CCCGCCTCTCACCCTCTTTGCGCGCTATGCGCTTGAAGAGGTCGAGTTCGCCGGCGTGCGGCTGCGGAGGAACGAGAAGATCGGTCTTCTGCTCGGCGCCGCCAACCGGGACCCTAAGCGCTTTCCCAATCCTGATCTCTTTGCTCCCACCCGGAATCCGAACGCCCATCTGAGTTTCGGCGCCGGCATTCATTTCTGCGTCGGCGCCCCGCTGGCCCGGCTCGAGCTCACGGTCACACTGCCGATCCTGTTCGCCCGGCTGCCGGGCTTGCGCTTGGCCGGGGCGCCGCGCTATCGCGACGCATTCCATTTTCACGGGCTCGAGGCGCTGACTATCGAATGGGCGTAAGATCAATGCTTTCGACTTCGCGGACCGCGGCTAAAAGCCCCTCCCTGAACTGGTCATCACTTCCTCAGGACCGCGTGTTGGGCAGCGGCCTTGTTACCGCGCCACTCTCATCGGGTATGCTGCGACGATATCGTCGATTTTTCGCCCTTGCTGCGTTTCTGCTCCTGGCGACGCCTCTCGCTGTCGGGATCCTCAGGCCGGACAGTCCGGAACTGATCTACAAGGAAGGCCGAAGGCTCGCCCCCCCGCCGGCGCCAAATGCTCTCGGTGATTTGGCTGCGCTACCCGGCCAGGTCGACGCTTACCTGAAGGATCACTTCGGCTTTCGGCATATGCTGATTCAATTGCACAAGGATCTGACCAAGCCGATGCTCGGTTTCGGCGGGTCGGAGGTGCTGATCGGCCGGGACGGGCGGATGTTCTATCTCGGCGCCGAGATGGTGCGACAGAGCGCGGGTCTCATCTTTAGGGACCAAAAGGTTGCCGACTCGGCTAACCGCCTTGTGGGGATGCGCGACGCGCTGCATAGCCGGGGAATAGCCTTTTTTGTGGTTGTCCTTCCCAGTACGTCATCCATCTACCAGGACGATCTTCCGATTTGGGCGCAAAGTCATGGGCGGAAGACAGAGTACGATCTCTTTCTGCAAGACCTCGCAGAGCGCGGAATCAAGACCGTCGATCTGCGGCCGGCGCTGAGGAAAACCGCGTTGGAAGGCGAGGCTTACCTGCTGCATGACTCACATTGGACCGCGCGCGGCGCGACCGCCGGCTTCAATGCGGCCGTTGAAGCCGATTCTCATCCCGACTGGCGCATCGATCCTGCGAAAGCGCTCGGGCCGCCGCAGGAACGCAGGGGAGGAGACCTCGCCCGTCTGCTTGGCGAGCAGGACGAAGTCACCGAGACGGAGGAGCCGCTCGCCCTGCCCGAGGTGGGCAAGGACGAAAACCTGTCGCAGGATGTCATGCCCGCTCATATGATCACCACCGGCAAGGCCGGCCCGACGATCCTGGTGGTCGGCGATTCGTTCACCGCCAGTTTCTTCCCGCGGATGCTCGCCCAGCACGTCGGACGAGCGATCTGGGTCCATTACAACAATGCCGGATGCAGCTTCGACTTGTCACTGGTCGACAAGTACCACCCTGACGAGGTTTGGTGGGCGCCAGTCGAGCGCGCGCTCATATGTAACTCGGGCGCCCACGGAGAGACGCAAGACCGGCGCTAGGGTTATGCTCCTGCGGCGATTGCCGTTTTCGAACCCTAGAGACAGCGGATAAAGTCTGACCCTGTGAATTCAAGCTCGTCCCGACAGACCCGGCGCTGCGCGCGCAGCGACCGGGCTCGCCCCCGGTCCTGATTCGGCATGCTGCATGGATATCGCCGCCATCTTGCGCTCCTTGCGTTCGGGCTTCTCGCGACGCCGCTGGTCGTTGGGATCGTCAAGCCGGACAGCCCCGAGTCGATCCTCAAAGAGGGGCGCACCCTAGCGCCGGCGCCGAACGCGCCAGTGAACCGTGGCGATTGGTTGAAACTCCCGGAGGAGATCGACGCATATCTGCGGGACCATTTCGGCTTTCGTCAGGTCCTGATCCGCACCCACAAGGATGTGACCCGTCCGCTGCTCGGGTTCGGCAACGACACGGTGCTGATAGGCCGCGACGGACGCATGTTCTACCTGGGCGAGGAAACGGTGCGCCAAAGCGCAGGTCTCCTCGTTCGGGATCAGAGGGTGGCTTACGCGACGGACATGCTTGTGCACATGAACCAAGAGCTTCAGGCGCGGGGCATCCGCTTCCTCGTCGCTCCACCGCCTAACGGGGCGACGATCTACCAGGACGACCTGCCTCATTGGGCGCAAAATCCTGGCAAGCCGACCGAGTACGATCTGCTTCTCGCGAATCTCGCGGCGAAGGGCGTCCCGGCCGTCGATTTGCGACCGGCCGTCAAGAAGGCGCGAAACGAGGGTCCGGTCTTTTACATGCACGATACGCATTGGACGTTCCGCGGCGCGCTGGCCGCGTATAACGCCATCGCCGAAGCGGACTCTCATCCAGAATGGCGGATCGAACCAGGATTCGCGCTGGGGCCGATGAATCTGCGCAAGGGCGGCGATTTGGCGCGGATGTTCGGGGTCGGCGACGCGGTTTCCGAATTTGCGGAGGAGCTGACCCTTCCCCAAGGAAAGAAAGTTCTTCAGTCTTCGGATCCGTTTGGAGACTTCACCGAGACATCGGAGAAGGCCGGTCCGACGATTTTGATCCTCGGCGACTCGTTCACCGGCGGATATCTCCCGGCAATGATTTTGCAACACGCGCATCGTGTGATCTGGATGGACCACAAATCGTGCGGCTTCGACTGGAGCGAGATGGAGACGTATCACCCCGACGAGGTCTGGTGGATGCCCAACGAGCGCTTTCTGGTGTGCAAGGCTGGCTTGAAGCCGATGGGCTTGCCCGAAGGCAAATTGGACTCGGCCGAAGGAAGGGCTCCCGGCGGGCTGGCCGAGCAGATCGACGCGGCTGGGAAACGCCATGGCGCGCAGCAATGATCCTCAGACCGTCCGAAGCGCGCTGATTCTCGGCGGCGCGCGTTCCGGAAAGAGCGCTTATGCACAAGTCCTGGCCGAGGCCTGTAGCCCCGAGCGGCTCTATCTTGCGACCGGGGCGCCGGGGGATGAGGAAATGGCGGCGCGCATCGCCCGCCACCAGGCCGACCGAGGCGCAGGCTGGAAGACGCTGGAGGAGCCGCTGGAGGTCGCCTCAGCCCTCCTGACGCATGCGCAAGCGAGCAGGGTGGTGGTTGTCGATTGCCTGACCCTCTGGCTCAGCAACCTTATGCAGGCGGGCCGGGACCCAGGCGATGCGGTCACGGCTCTCGCCGAAGCCATGGGGGCGCTCGCCGGCCCGGTGGTTCTCGTTTCCAACGAAGTTGGCATGGGGTTAGTGCCGGACCACAAGCTTGGCCGCGAGTTTCGCGACTGGCAGGGCCGGGTGAACCGGGAAATCGGCGCCGCCTGTGACGCGGTGATCTTCGTCGCCGCCGGGCTCCCGCTCCAGTTGAAGCCGGCTGCAACCTCGAGCGTGCGATTGGGTTGAAGCCGCACATTTTCCTCACAAAACCTCTGGCGACTCGGGGCCGGCCTGGACTAGGATTCGCCGGCGGCGGATCGGGCTTGTCGGATACGCGGGTTTCGGCAATCGCCTCAAGACGTTCGCGCTGGGGATTTGGCGGGATGCTGCGTCTTTTCCAACGCCAGGCGCCGGAGCAGGCGGCGCATTTCGACATCGCGCATAACGGCGAGACTTTTCGCGTCGCGCTGAAGCGCGTCTCCACGTCACGCCGCTTTACGCTGCGGGTTCGTACGGCCACACGCGACGTGCTGCTGACGATGCCGTCGCGCTCATCGATCAAAGCGGCGCGCGAATTTGCCGAGCGCCACGCCGCATGGATTGGCGCGCGGCTGGCGCGTCTGCCTGAACCGGTCGCGTTCGAGCCGCGCGCGGTGACGCCATTCCGCGGCGTCGATCATCGCATCGTGCACCGGCCGGGCGAGCGCGGTGGCGTCTGGCTCGAATCGAGCGAGCGCGGACCGCTCATCTGCGTTTCCGGCGAGCGGCCGCATGTATCGCGTCGCGTCACCGATTTCCTCAAGCGCGAGGCGCGCAAGGATCTCGAAGCTGCGGTGGCGCGGCATTCCAAGCAACTCGGCGTCAAGCCGCGCCGCATGGTGCTGCGCGACACGGTGAGCCGCTGGGGGTCGTGCTCCTCGACCGGCGGGCTCAATTTCTCTTGGCGCCTGATTCTCGCGCCGCCGTTCGTGCTCGACTATCTCGCCGCGCATGAAGTGGCGCATATCGTCCACATGAATCATTCGCCGCTATTCTGGAAGCTGACGCGCCGTCTTCACCCCGGAACCGACCGCGCTGAAATCTGGCTCAAGGTCCACGGCGCGAGCCTGCATCGCTTCGGCGCGACGTGGGAGTGATCTCTCCCCAAGATCACGCCATCCTTCCCATCGCCTCGAACATCAGTTGCAGATCCTGCGGGCGCGACAGGCGGTGATCGCCGTCCTTGACCAGCGTCAGCGTCGCTGGGTCGCCCCCGAAGCGCTGCATGAGCGCGAGCGCATGCGAAAACGGCACGTCTTCGTCCCGCATGCCTTGCAGCACCGCGGTTGGCGCGCCGGTGCGAATCATGCCGCCAAGCAGAAGGTGCTTGCGCCCGTCCTCGATCAAGTCTCGGGTGAAGCGATCGGGCTCGCTCGAATAGGCCGAGGGCCTTCGCCACACGCCTTCATCCATGATCGCGCGCCGCGCTTCGTCCGGCGCCTTGGCCCAGATGAGCGCTTCGGTGAAGTCGACCGCGGGCGCGATAAGAATGAGACCCTTGACGCGCTCCGTCTCGCCCGCCTCGTTGAGCGCCCTGGCGGCGAGCAGAGCCAGATATCCGCCCATCGACGAGCCGACCAGAATCTGCGCTCCCTCGGTCTCAGCCCGCAATAGCGTCATGGTCTCCTCGAGCCAACGGGAGATCGTTCCATCCTCGAGCCGCCCCTCGGATCGCCCATGACCGGAATAGTCGAACCGCAGGAACCCGAGACCTCGCCGCTCGGCTTCGCCGTCGAGCGCAGTCGCCTTGGTCGAGTCCATGTCGGAGCGATAGCCGCCGAGCCAAACGAGGCCTGGGCTTCTGCCGCGCACTGGCGCGCGGCGACGAAAGGCGATACGCCGTTGATTCGGGGCGTTTCCGACGATGAAGACCTGCGGCTGTCCATCCGGCACAATGAGCTCGCTTCTGATGACGCTGCGTGCGGACCGCGTCGGTATGAACATCGGCGCGGGCGCTCGCGGCGACGCGGACTTGGCGGAGCCTTCGACGCAAGTCAACCGCTTGCGCGTCACGCTCTCGTGTTCGACGCGCGGTCCGCTATGAGCATCGGCGCGCCCTCTCCCTTCGGGCGCGGGGCGAACGCGCCGCTCGCCGGCCGTACGATCCTTCAGATTGTCCCGCCGGTCGCCGCGGGCGGCGATGAACGCGCGACACTCGCCGTCACCGCGGCGCTGGCGGAGACCGGCGCGCGGGCGCTGGTGGCGACCGATTCCGGCGAGCTGGCCGGCGAACTGCAGGCGATCGGTGGCCTCTTCGTCCACTTTCCGGCGGCAACCAAGAACCCGCTCGCGATGGCGCTCAACATGCGACGCCTTCAGCGCATCATCGCTTCGGAGCGGGTCGACCTCGTGCATGCACGCTCTCGCTGGGTGGCCTGGGCGGCGGTCAAGGCCTGCCGCCATGCGAAACGTCCGCTCGTCACTTCGCTTCCGGGCGACGGCGGCCGCACCCGTCCGCGCACCAGCTTCGAGACCGCCGTCGCGGAGGGCGATTATGTGATTGCCTCGTCGGAATTCGCCGCCGGGCGCGCGGAAAGCGTCTTTCCCACGACTCCCAAACGCCTCAGGATCGTTCGTCCAGGAATGGATCTCTCCAAACTTCAGCCGGAACGAGTGAGCGGGCGCCGCGTGTCCGATGTTCGCGCAAGTTGGGGCGTCGCGGCGCATGAACGGGTCGTTCTGATGCCAGCGCGACTCGCGCCCGGCCGGGGCCAGCAGACGCTCATCGAGGCGGCGACCCTCATCAAGGACCAAGGCCTCGACGACGTTCGATTCGTGCTGGCGGGAGAAGCGGCGAAGCCGGTGTTTGCGCGCGAGCTTGATGCGCTCGCAATCAAGTGCGGCGTCCAGTCCATGCTTGTCCGCGTTGGCGCCGCGACCGATCCGCCAGCGGCGTTCATCGGCGCGGCGGTCGTCGTCTTTCCCGCCATGGACGCCGACGGGGTGACGCGCACTTCGATCGAAGCGGCGGCGATGGGGGCGCTCACCATCATCTCCGACGTCGGATCCGCGCGTGAGATTGTCGCTGCGCCGCCGCACGCGGAGGCCGAGGCCCGCACCGGCTGGCTCGTTCCCCCTGGCGAACCGGCCGCGCTGGCCGAGGCGATCCATGCCGCGCTTTCGCTTGGCGCCTCGGCGCGCGAGGCCGTTCGGCGCCGGTCGCGGGCCAAGATCGCCGAAGCCTACTCGCTTGAGCGCATGACGCGCGACACGCTCGGCGTCTACGCCGAGGCGCTCGCGCGATGATGGAAGGCGGCTGGCTTTAATCCGGCGCCGCTTCCGGCGTTTGCACGTGCTCAGGACGAATGCCGATCCCGACCAACCGCGCTGGAATGCGGCGCAGGGCCGGAAAGCTGTTGAATAGCTTGAAGAACGGCGGTGGCGTTGGGCGCTCATGGGTTTGCAAAACAGGGCTGATGACTCTCCGCTGGATCGTGAGCTGCAGCCACTGGGTGAACCGCATGGGCAGAGTCCGTCGCTCTTCGATGGCCTGAAGATCCTCGTCTGTCACGTTGCCCGTGCGGAGCGGTGCTGCGAGCCGGTTCGCGGCCGCGACCGCGTCCTGCACCGCCATGTTGATCCCCACGCCGCCTATAGGGGACATCGCGTGAGCGGCATCGCCAATGCATATGAGCCCGGGGCGCCACCATTTTCGTAGCCGGTCGACCGTGACGCTGAGCAGCTTGATGTCGTCCCACGTCTTCAATTCGGCGACGCGGTCGGACAGAAACGGCGACATCTCGACAACATGCCGACGGAAGGCCTCCAGGCCTTCCGACTTCATGCGCTCAATCCCGCCCTTCGGAATGACATAGGCGCATTGCCAGTAATCGCCGCGATCGAACATGACCATCAACTTGCCGGCTTCGATATGGCCGAACGTGTCCACGCTGTCGCCGCCCTTGTGAGACACGCGAAACCACAGCACGTCCATCGGCGCCCCGTAGTCGTCGCTCCTGAGTCCAGCTTTCTCGCGCACCAGGGAATGGCGTCCGTCGCAGCCGACCACCAAGTCGGCGCGGATCGTGAGCCCGCCGTTTGCGGTCGTCGCGTTCAAGCCGACAATGCGCCCGTTCTCCTCGATCAGGTCTGTCGCCTCGGCATGCATGCGCAGATCAAATGTTTTGTAGCGCTTGCCGTGCTCAGCCAGGAAGTTGAGGAAGTCCCATTGCGGCATCAGCGCAACGAATTTGCAGTGCGTCGGCAGATGGCGAAAATCGACCATTTGAACGTGTTCGGCGCCGATCTGCGCCGACAGCGTTTCGACTTCCTGATGCGGCAGCTTCAAGAACTCATCGATCAGACCAAGCTCGTACATCAGTTCGAGGGTCGACGGATGAACCGTGTCGCCGCGGAAATCGCGGAAGAAATCAGCGTGCTTCTCCAGCACCACCACATGAACGCCGGCGCGCGCCAGCAGGAATCCGAGCATCATTCCGGCGGGTCCGCCGCCGGCGATGCAGCATCGCGTCGTGATCGTTGAGTTGGCCATGTCTGCTGGCTCCGCCGGACGCACACGCCCGCTCTCACGATCATAAAACGCGAGGATTAAAGCTCGGTTCCTGCCTCGCTCGGACCGATTTGAGCCGCCATCCTCATCGCGAGGAGTGAAGCGACGCGGCGATCCAGACCCGCCGCCTCAGGCCCTTCATCCCTGGATCGCTTCCCCCCGGGTCCAAAAGCCCGGGGGTCGCGATGACGCTGTGGTTCGACCGAAGCGTTCTAGTTCTTGATGAACGCGCCGCTGCGCAAATCGCTCAGCGCCTGACGAATTTGGTCTTGCGTGTTCATGACGATCGGCCCGTGCCAGGCGATCGGCTCGCGCAGCGGCCGGCCAGAGACCAAAAGGAAGCGCACGCCCTCTTCGCCCGCTTGGACGGCGACCTCGTCGCCGGCGCCGAATACGACCAGCGATCGGTTGCCGACCTTGTCGCGCACCAAGACCTCTTCGCCATCGACCTGCGCTTCGCGGAGCACGCCGAACGGTTCGGACGAGTCGGCGAACATCGCCGAGCCGTCGAAGATATAGGCGAAGGCCTGACGGAAATCTTCGACCTTGAGGCGCTTCTTCTTGCCCGCCGGCACGGTCACGTCGAGATAGCGCGGCTCGGCGGCGACGCCATCGACCGGACCCGCCTTGCCCCAGAACTCGCCGCAGATGACGCGCACGCGCGTGCCGTCGTCGTCGATCACCTCCGGGATCTCAGTTGCCGGCACGTCCTGGTAGCGCGGCTTCGTCATTTTGAGATGCGCGGGGAGGTTCGCCCACAGCTGGAAGCCGTGCATGCGGCCCTTGGCGTCGCCGGTCGGCATTTCCTGATGCAGGATGCCGCTGCCGGCGGTCATCCATTGGACGTCGCCCGAACCGAGCTTGCCACGATTGCCGAGACTGTCGCCGTGATCGACCTCGCCCGCCAGCACATAGGTGATGGTCTCGATGCCACGATGGGGATGCCAGGGGAAGCCGGCAAGATAATCCTCGGGCCGATCGCCGCGGAAATCGTCCATCATGAGGAACGGGTCGAAGTCGGACGTGTCGCCGAAGCCGAAGGCGCGGCGGAGTTTAACGCCAGCCCCCTCCATGGTGGGGACGGACTGGCTGACGCGCTTGACGGGACGAATGGACATGAGCCCTCCTGGTCGAACTGATACGTCTTGGCTTCCGAAATACTGCCGCTGTTGAGTGTTGCGGTTGAAGAAGTGCGGCAAATTCTTTGATAGGAAACCGCGCTGCCGGTGAAGATAGGTATAGCGAGCAAACGCCGCAAGTCTATCAAAAGAAGTGATGGTAGCTATCAGCCGCGATGAACCTTCGACCTCCTTGGCTGCCCGCCGATGATTGTCGTGGCCATCATGCCGGCGCCAGCTGCGCGCCCGAGCGCGATCAAACTGTCCGCGCCAGTCAGCCGCGCAGCGAGAAAGCCGGCGACGAAGGCGTCACCCGCGCCGGTGGTGTCGACCACCTCGATCTTCGGCGTCTTGGTACCAAAGCGTCGCGCGCCTTCGGCGAGAAGTGCGGCAACACCGGGGTCGCGCACGCCGCTGATGTCGAGCGGCTCGGTCTTGGTCGCCTTGATACGCCAGCGGCGCCCGCCTTCCAGCGCTTCTGCGCCGGCCGCGCCGCGCTTGATGACGACGACCGGATAGTGCTTCGCAAGGCGCGCGCCCTGGGTTTCGGGATCGGTCGAGCCGGCGAGAACCGCAGCTTCCTCTTCGTTGGGGAACAGGATTGCCGCGCCACGCGTCCAGGCAAGGAAATTGTCAGCGCCGACCTCGCGCAGGAACTCCGCCGACGCCGGATCGACGCTGATGGGCTTATCCTTCGCCCGCCGCATGACGTCGAGAACCGCCGCGCGCGTGGAGGGAGCAAAAAAAGAATAGCCGGAGAGACTGATGTGGGAGGCGTTGGCGATCAGGTCGTCGGAGATGTCGCGAGCCACGAGCGCTTCGTTGGCGCCGCGATCGGTGAGGAAGCTGCGTTCGCCGTCCGGGTCGATGAGCGCGATCAGCCGCCCTGTCTCGCGATCCGGATCGCCGACGAGATGGGGAGTAACGCCGATCTCCTTGAAGCGCGCCGTCTCGCTTTCGACGTCGGCGGCGCCGACGCGCCCGACGAAATCGACACCCGCGCCGCACCGGGCGAGCCACGCCGCCTGGTTGGCGGCCGAGCCGCCAGGTTGAACCGCAATCGACGCGCGTCGATCCGAGCCGCGCACAACCGGCCCTTCCGGCCGCACAATGACGTCCGTCATCACGTCGCCGATGACGAGGGCGCGAGAAGCGCGCAAAATCATACAAACAACCGCGTCGGCGAGTCGCCGAGTGTGAGGGACACGCAATGTTACAGAAGGCGAAGACTCTTGTCGCTAGAGCAGTGCTCGCACACGGCTTCGCCAACAACGGTGTTTCTGGCGTCAAATCCGTTGCGAGGCGAAACGCGTTGTCCGCGACGTCCCTCGCCTTAGGTTTGATCCTGTCCGCGTCGAACGCTCAAGCCACGCCCACATTTGCAAGGCAGACAGGCAAGGCTTGCAGTTTCTGCCACAGCGGGCCCCCGAGGCTGAACGACACCGGCTTAGCTTTCAAGAAAGACGGCTTCCGGTTTCCGGACAGCAACGAGACCCCCGACAAGGATCACAAGAACGCGCCCGCTGAATGACCGAGGGCCGCCGGTGGCCCGAGGTCGCTACTCTCCAGCGGCAGCCGCCAACGCCTGCACGACCGCGATGTTCGGCAGCAGGTTCTCCGGCAGCCCGTGTCGCTGCTTCAGGTACTCAGGGCTGTTGTAGGAGATCCACACTTTGCCTTGCGAATCCTCCGCAACCAGAATCTTCAGCGGCAGGTCGAGCGCTGCGCTGGGCGCGGCCAACATCAGCGGCGTGCCGCTCTTCGGATTACCGAAGATCAAGAGCTTGGTCGGCGACATTTTTATGCCCACCTTTTCGGCTTCGCCGCTATGGTCGACCAGCGCAAACAGCGTCACTCCTTTAGACTTGAGAATGGTCTTGAGCTTGTCGACCGTCTCGTCCACGGAGTGGTGGCTCGGAATCTTGACGATCCCTTCTTCTCTCTGCATGGCAAGGACCTCCGATCCCGATAAAATGGAAACCTCGAAGCGCAGGGCGGCGCCAACGTTTCGTCAGGCGGCTCCCATAACATCTTTCGCCGACAATCGAGCTTAAAGGGCGCTCAATGGCGGACAAGCAAAACGTCTCGGCCGATGAACTTGCGGTGCGGGATTTGATCGAAGCGTGGGCGGACGCCGTGCGGCGAAAGGATTACAACGGAATCCTCCGAAGCCACGCCGCTGACTTTGTGATGTTCGACGTTCCGCCGCCGTTCAAAACCGTTGGGCTCGACGCCTACAGGGCGACGTGGCACCTCTTCTTTTCCTGGTCGAGCGATCCGGTCCGCTTTGAGATTCAAGAGATGGACGTCACGGCTGGCGCCGATGTCGCCTTCGCTTTTGCGACTATGCGCTGCGGCACGCCTGGATCGGACGGCAAGACGGAGCCGCTCGATTTTCGCCTGACGGTCTGCCTGAGAAAAATCGATGGGCGATGGATGGTCGCGCACGAACATCACTCGGTCCCAGCGGAGGACTAAGGCGGATTTATAACTTCGTGAGCTCCCCCGCCGCTTGCGCAGCGAGCACGGCGTTGTTCTTGATCAGCGCGATATTCGCCTTGAGGCTTTGTCCGCCGGTTAGCTCGACCACCCGCTTCAAGAGAAACGGCGTCGCCTCCTTCTTGCCCACGCCTTGCGCCCTGGCCTCGGCAACGGCTTCGGCGATGCGCGCCTCGATCGCAGCCTCTTCAAGCGCGTGATCGTGCGGGATGGGATTGGCGATGAGGAGCCCGCCGGGGCCGATGTCGCGCTGTAGGCGGATCATGCGGGCAAGATCGTGCAGCCCGTCACAACGATGCTCGAGTTTGAAGCCGGACGAGCGAGAGAAGAAGGCGGGGAACTCATCGGTGCGGTAGCCGACAACGGCGACCCCCTGGGTTTCGAGAAACTCGAGCGTCTTTCCGATGTCGAGAATCGATTTGGCGCCGGCGCAAACGACTGCGACGCGGGTACGCGAAAGCTCGACCAGATCGGCCGAGATGTCGAACGTTTCTTCAGCGCCGCGGTGCACGCCGCCGATGCCGCCGGTGGCGAAGATCTCGATGCCCGCAAGCCCAGCGACGAACATCGTCGCCGCGACCGTCGTGCCGGCCGAGCCCTTGCGAGCGGCCACGAGCGCCAGATCGCGCCGCGAAGCCTTGAGGACGCCGCCGCTCAATTGGCCGAGTCGATCGATCTCCTGCCGCTCGAGGCCCACTCTCAAGCGGCCGTCAATGACCGCAATCGTCGCCGGAACGGCGCCCATCTCGCGCACCGCATCCTCGACGGTGAGCGCCGTCTCGACATTGCGGGGAAAGGGCATGCCATGGGTGATGATCGTCGATTCGAGCGCGACGATCGGCTTTTTGGCCGATCTGGCATCGGCGACCTCGGGGGAAAAATCCATAAGATCGGCGGCGCTCATCGCTGGTTCGCTTTCGTCGCGGGCGGCCGCGATCGGCCGTTTCAACGTTATCGGCAATCTCCGCTCATGATCAATGGCGCCAATTTGTGTCGGAAAGCTATCCCGAGCTCTGACCGCTTGCGGTCCAGCGGATTCGCGTTACGCTTGCACAGAAGCGCGACGAAGTTCGAGTCGATGGACGACAAACCCGACCACGTTCCGGTCCAACCGGACCTCGTAGCCTCGATCCGGCAGGCCCGGATTGAGAACGCCGAGCGCGGTGATGCGATCGCGGAGGCGCGCGAGCTCGAAATTGCCCGTCTCAAAGCGCTTGAGAGCGCGTTGGAGCCGGTCGTCGACCAGGCGCCTCAGGGTGTCGACCTGTTTGATATGGCGCTGACGCAGAGCGAGCATCCGCGCCTCTTCCTCGACATGATCGCGTTCGTCGACATGGCGCATGACAAGCGCACCTATCGATTTTTTCAGGACACGCGCCAGGGCCGCGTGCTGATGGCCGAAAGCCAGTTGGTCGACACGATCGTCGCTGCCGCCACCGATTATGTCGCGCGCCGTCTGGTTGAGCGCGAACGGGTGCTGACCATAGGCCCGCGCGCGGCTGAGGAGCCGCATCCACAACCTCTGGAAGCGAGTGGGCCAGCGGCTTGGCCGATCGCCAGGCCGCGCCGCCGCGCCTTGCACTTTCCGCCTCCCCCCGCGAGCGGGCCGCTTGCCGCCGAGCAGCCCCGAGCGTCGCCGAAGCGCGGGGTCCTACGGCGGCTTGGCGATGTGTTGAGCCTTTTTCTGATGCTGCTGGGATCGATCACGCTCGCGCTTTTGCTCGGGGTTGGCGGGTCCTGGGCCTGGACCGCGCGTCTGCGCGACCTCTGGGCTCACTGGATCGGCGCGCCGCCGTTCTGAGTTGCGAACGCGGACTTGATTTGCTTATCGCGCCGCACGACAATACCTCTCCTCCGATCGCTGGCCCCCGCGGGAAGGCCGACGGAAATCATGAGCAACGCCTTTTTCTACGATCTTCTGGCCTCGATCGCCGATCGCGGCCGCTCCATGCTCAAGATCAAGCCTTGGCCAAAGGATGCGGATAACCGCGTCGAACAGTTGGTCGAGGACTGCCGAGCTTTGGTTGAAGGGCGGGGCGAGGCGTCGGGGATCGCGCTCGCCGCCGAGGTCATTCGGCGCTATCACGCCCTCGATCCGAGCGATCATGCGCCGTTCTTCAGCGCGCTTGCTGACGAGTTCGGGCCCGATCGCGAGCGGGTGCGGGACGCCATCGCCAGCTTCGGGCTGGACGGCGACGAAGCGGCGGCAAGTGAAATCCACTATGCTTCCGAGCCGCGTCGTCACGAGCTCTTCCGGCGGCTCAATCGCGCGCCCGGCGGCACCGCCGCGCTGGTCGCGATGCGCGCCGATCTGCTCCAGTTCGTAAACCAGAACCCGTCACTCGCCATTGTCGATCGCGATTTTCTGCATCTGTTCGGCTCGTGGTTCAATCGCGGCTTTCTGGTGTTGCGTCGCATCGACTGGTCCTCGCCGGCGGCGCTCCTGGAAAAGATCATCCGCTACGAGGCGGTGCATGAAATCGGCGACTGGGACGACCTGAGACGGCGTATCGATCCGGCCGACCGGCGCTGCTACGCGTTCTTCCACCCGAGGTTGGTTGACGAGCCGCTGATCTTCGTCGAAGTCGCGCTGACGCTCGCGCCGCCGGCGGCGATTGCGCCGCTGCTCGCAGAGAAGCGCGCGCATGTCGCGCCGGACAAGGCGCGCGTGGCTGCGTTCTATTCGATCTCCAACTGCCAGCAGGGTCTGGCGGGCGTCAATTTCGGCAACTTCCTCATCAAACAGGTGGTCGAGGAGATCCGCCGCGAGATGGCGGCGATCGAAAGGTTCGTCACTTTATCGCCGGTTCCTGGGTTCCGTGCTTGGCTCGAAACGACTGAAGATCCGGCGATCGCGCCGATGAGGAACGCCGCGCTCCAATTGGCGGCCGAGGATGATTGGCCGACGGCGCCCGGCGTCGCGCCGCGGCTGCGCGCCATGCTCGAGCCGTTGGCCGCGCATTATTTCCTGAAAGCGCGCCGTCCCGACGGCCGGGTGATGGACCCGGTCGCCCGGTTTCATCTCGGCAACGGCGCGCGGCTCGAGCGCATCGACTGGGAGGGGGACCTGTCGCCCAAGGGGCTCGCCGAGTCCTTCGGCATCATGGTCAACTACCTCTACGATCTTGACGAGATCGAGCGTAATCACGAAGCCTTCGTCAACCGCGGCCAGATCGCCGCTTCAGCCGCGGTGAAGAAGCTTCTTCCTGCGGCGCCCTCGCGCCTGCGCGCGGCTTTGCCAGGGGCCTTGGCGTCGAGCGGGTGAGACCGGCTTTAAGGCCGCGCCTCGAGCACCATGTTGAATGGCGTCTCGGTCGCTTTGCGCACCTTGCCGAAGCCGCCTTTCCTGATCGCGGATGAAAGCTTGGCGAAGCCTGCCTGCGCCCCGAGCGCCATCCCGACCGGCTGGTCGAGTGAGGTCGGGATGCAAATCATTGTCGAGCCCGCATAGAACATTCGACTCACCGGATTGAGATTGTCCTCCAATCGGTCGCCAGCCGCGGGCTCGACGACCATCCAGCTCCCATCGGACTTCAACGTCTCGCGCACGTGGCGCGCAGCGCCGACCGGATCGCCCATGTCATGCAGGCAGTCGAAGAAGGTCACCAGGTCCAGGTCTTTGCCGGGAAAATCGCTCGCCATGGCGATTTCGAACTTCGTGTTCGCGGTTGCTCCGTGCTGCTTGGCATGGGCTCGAGCCTGCGCCACGGAATCGGGGTGAAAGTCGTAGCCGACGAAAGTCGACTTCGGGAACGCTTTCGCCATGATGATGGTCGAAAAGCCGTGACCGCAACCCACGTCAGCCACTTTCGCGCCGCGTTCGAGTTTTGCAGCGACGCCGTCTAACGCCGGCAGCCACGACGCTACAAGATTGTTGTGATAGCCGGGGCGGAAGAAGCGTCCCACTGTGCAGAACAGACAGGGCGCCTGGTCGCCCCAGCCAACGCCCTTGCCTGAGTGAAACGCGGCCTCGACCTTCGGCTGGTTTTCCACCAGCGCCACCGCGAGATCGAAAGCCCCTTGCAAATAGACGGGACTGTCAACGTCCGCGAACACCATTGCTTGTTCGGGCGGCAGGGCGAACTTGCCGGTCGCCGGATCGTATTCGAGATAGCCGGATGCTGCCTGGTGCGATAGCCACTCACGCGCGTAGCGCTCGGCGACTTTCGTCTTCGCCGCCAGTTCCCCCGGGGTCATCGGACCTTGTTCGTTGAGCGCCTTGTACAGGCCGAGTTTGTCGCCCATGCGCACCATCGGCACGCTGAATGCGCCGCCGAGGTCGCCCAAAATTTTGCCGATAAAAGTGTTGAGTTTGGCGTCGTCAACCATCGTCGTCTCCTCCGTTTCGCAGTTTAACTTGCTTCACTGTCGACCGCAGGGCTGCGGCAGGATGGGTCAAGCGATTTGCGGATCGATGCCTGTCACTTTCAGTTCGCTGTTCTTGAGGGAGGTGCGGTTGAATGCAGTTGGGATTTCAAAAAATCACCCGAGCACAGGACCAGGCGCAACACTGTGACGTGCATCACAGTGCGGGAAAACCGCGGCGTGCGAATGGCGCGTTTAAAATCCCGTGGTTTATCAGCAGACTCGGTCTGTGCCATGCCGTCCATCGTCCTCTTCTCGTTTCACCGATTACGTCTGCCGCGTCTCACTGCGGGTGGGGTCACTCTAGGTAGATGAACCTCTTTCGGAGGAGAGCGGAAACGAATAGTGCTTATGGCCCATAAGCGGATATGATGACCCATGGGCTTGACTTCGGCCCTCGACATCGACCTGCTGCGCAGCTTCGTGCTGATCGCAGAGGGAGGAAGTTTCACGCGGGCGGCTGAGCGAGTCGGGCGCACCCAGTCCGCGGTCTCGCAGCAAATACGGCGGCTCGAATCGTTGGTCGGTCATCGACTCCTCGAGCGCGGCAGCGGCGCCGGCGCGCAGCTGACGCTGCAAGGTGTTTATCTCCTGACCCGCGCGCAAGAACTGATTTCCCTCAACGACGATATCGTCGAGTCCATGCTTGGTTTGTCAGCCGATGCGGCGGAAGCGCCCAATCCGGCGGGACCGCAATTAGAGCCACGCTCCTCTCGCCAAAAGCCCTCTGTTGCGGTGCTTCCGTTCCAGAACCTCACGGGCGATCCAGCCGAAGAATTCTTCGTCGAGGGCGTCGCGAGCGCGATCGTCAACGCGCTCTCGCGAGCCGGGTCGATTGTGGTTATTGCGCGCCATTCAAGGCCTGACGACAAGCGCCACCCCACGGACATTCGCGCGGCCGGACGCGCGCTTGGCGCACGCTACATTCTGGAAGGCGGCGTGTTCAGGGCCGCGCGGCGCATTCGGATCACGGCGCGACTTACGGAAGCAGAAACCGGAAAACTTCTCTGGGCCGACAGATACGATAGCGCTCTCGAAGACATTTTCGATCTCCAGGATCAGATCGCTGAGCGCGTCGTCGGTATCGTCGAGCCCAGCGTGCAGAAATCGGAGATCGAGCGGGCATTGTGGAAGAGGGCCGAGAACCTCGACGCCTATGAGCTTTATCTGCGCGCGCTACCCCACGTCGCCGCTCACATGCCCAGCGACGCCAAGACCGCGCTCGCGCTTTTGGACAAGGCGCTCAAGCTTGATCCGAACAACCTCATCGCCCACGCGCACGCCGCCTGGTGTCACGAGCTGTGCTTCACGCGAGAGGGCTTTGACAGGGCGTGCCGTGACGCCGCATTGCGTCACGCGCGCATGACGGTCGCCGGGAATCATCAAGACGCAACGGCGCTCGCCGTCGCTGGTTTCGTCACGCGGTTTTTTGACGGCGAGCAGGAGAGTGGACTGGCGACCATAGACCGGGCGCTCAAGCTCAACCCCGCGTGCGCGACTGCGCTTTATCTTGGCGCGCAAGCCCGTGGGCTTGCTGGCGACGTAATTGGCGCGTCCGCCCTCGCGTCTCGTGCACTTGCGCTTAGTCCTTTCGATCCTCTCGCGTTCGAGGCCCATATGGCGCTGGGAGAGGCCGCTTTAGCAGAGGAGCGTTTTGACGACGCGGCCGCATGCTTCGGCAGGGTGGTCCATCGCAGCCCGTATTTCAGCACTGGAATTTTCTTCCAAGGGCTGGCGCTGGCCGCTGGCGGACGCACGGCCGAAGCGAAACCTGTCATTCAGCGCGGGCTGGAGCTGGAACCAGGCTTCCGCGGACGCATCGTCCACGAAACCGGCATGGGGCCGGTCGTCGGCGAGAAATTCCTGGCCGGCGCACGCATGCTCGGGTTGCCAGAATAAGCGGACCAAAGACACTCAGCCAAATGGGAGGGACGCGATGTACGCCGCCATTCGTCAGTTCAAAGCCAAGCCGGGCTCGGCCGACGTGCTCGCCGACAAGATCAAGGAGGCGATCTCCCTCATCAGCGACGTCTCGGGCTTCATGGGCTATTACGTGGTCTACGCGCCGGACGACAGTGTGACCGCGATCAGTGTCTTCAACACCGTCGCGGAAGCGCAAGAGTCCAACCGGCGGGCGCTCGCCTTCATCGAGGACAATCTCGCGCCCCTGGTCATCGGGCAAGCGAGCGCGACCGCAGGACCGGTGATCGTCCATTCGCTGCCGTGAGGACAGATCGCGCTCGCTCGGCGGCGGATCAATTGGAGCGGAGTCGGGCCGTCCTTGGGCGGTTCACCCTCGCTTCGGAATGTCGAGCCCGCGCCGAACAGCAGGCCGCGCCAGGCCGCGCTCGAGCCAGGCGGGGACATGCTGCAGCTCGGTGAAGCCGACCAATTCGCCTGCGTCGTAAAAGCCGATGAGGTTGCGCACCCAGCCAAGCATCGAAATGTCGGCGATGGTGTAATCGCCGCCCATGATCCAAGTTCGTTCCGAAAGTCGCGCCTCGACAACGGCGAGAATGCGCTTCGCCTCGTCACGATAGCGATGAAGCGGGCGCTTGTCCTCGATCTCGCGGCCAGCGAATTTGTGAAAATAACCGACCTGGCCGAACATCGGGCCCATCGCCGCTATCTGGAAAAACAGCCATTCCAGCGTCTCGTAGCGCGCCGCGGGATCGGTGGGCATGAACTTTCCCGCCTTCTCCGCAAGGTAGAGAAGAATTGCCCCAGATTCGAAGAGCGGCAACGGTTTGCCTCCCGGGCCGGCGGGATCGATGATGGCAGGAATTTTGCCGTAAGGGTTGAGCGAAAGGTACTCTGGCGTGCGCTGGTCGTCCTTGCCGAAGTCGACAAGATGGACCTCATACGGCAGACCGGTCTCTTCCAGCATGATCGAGACCTTGACGCCGTTCGGCGTCGGGAGGGAATAGAGCTGCAGTCGGTCCGGATGTTCGGCCGGCCATCGCTTTGCGACGGGAAAGGCGGAGAGATCAGTCATGCCTTGTCCTGGAACATCGGGGCTGGCCTCTAGCCGATGAACGTCAATAGCGTTGGCGCGAAAAACCCGAAAGCGAGGAGCGCCGCGCCAATCGCCCCCAATCCGACACTAAGCCAAACCAGCGCAGTGATCTCTGTGATGATGGCGGCGGACGCCAGCACGATGGCGATCTGGGTCAGGCCGCTTCCAAGTTCATAATGTCCGAGCCGGCGATTGGCCAGTTCCCGCGTTTCCGAGGCCTCCCTGGCGCGATCCTGGATCGCATCCATGCTGTCTTCCGGCTTCTTCGGGTCTTTTTCATACCGCGCCAGGGTCGCTTTGAAGTCGGCGATCTGCTTTTCGAACGCCTCTTGCGCTTTGGGATCGGTCACCGCGCTTTTTTGCGCCTCGAGCGCGGCCGCGGCCGTTTCTACGACCGTCGAGCGAATCCGCTTGGCCTGGTAGAAATTGAACAGGTCGGAGGATTCGATGTTTTTTTCCGTCGACAGGTGCTGGGCGTTTTTTGCGCCTGCTTCGGCCAGAGCCAACAAAAGGGCGAGAACCGCGATGACGAGGGCGACTGCCTGACTTTTTTCTTTGGCCTCGACGGCGGAGTCGGTGGCTTCAGACATGGACTACCCCTCCCAAAGTCGATGTTCCTTTGGACGTCTTCCGCTCGGACGCGCTCGCCCCGCCGATCGGTTTCAGCGCTGACGAATCATCGGCGCTTTTCGCCTGCCCGGGTCGGTCTGGCAAGTTCGGGCTGTGGCATGTCGCGGTAGGCCCATGTTCGGCGGTGTGAAAAGGAGACGCTTAGGGCTAACTGCGGCGATGATGTAGAACAAATACAGTATGTATTTTGTGCAATGGACAGCTATGCATCCCTTGCAGTCCGCGTCGCCCGCACTCGAATCGCCAGTTGCAGAAAAAAGAGCCTAAAGCATTTGAAAAAGCCGGGTTGCGCGCAGAAACGCACGCTGTTCGGCGACGCATTGGCGCATGGCGCACCGGCTGTAACCAAGCAGCGTCGAGGGGCCGAACGCCCCGCATCCGCGTACCGCCTCACTTTCCGCCGTCAGTCCCTGGTTGCGGGCGCCGACCCGCGGCGCGCTTCAAGGCTAACCCGCTTTACCTTTAACTATGCTGGGACTGGCTTTCCGACCGCATTGTGACATAGCTCATGCAACGACGCTCGGCGAAGGTTATTGTTAGGGATCGTCGCGTTGGGGCGGGCGATCGCGAGGGAGGGGCAAATGAATCCGTTAATCGGCGTTGCCGTGGGCATGCTGCCGGACATCATCAAACTGATTGCGGGGGACAAGACAGGCCAACTCGCCGACCAGGTTGGAAAGGCGGTTTCCGATACGCTGGGAACGACCAACGCCGTCGACGCGCAGACGAAGCTCGCCACGGATGCCGCGGCGAAAGCGGCGCTTCAGCAGAAGTTGGCTGAACTCGCGCTCGAGGCGACGAAGGCTCAGAACGCGGAATCTGACCAGCAGCGACAGGACGCGCTCAGCAATACGCAGGGGGCCCGGAGCGGGCTTCAGGCATTAGCGACGACCAACAGCACGATCGCCTGGACCGCGCCGACCATCTCCTATCTCGTGATCGCCGGGTTTTTCACCTTTCTGTTCGTGCTTGTTTGGCTGTACTGGGGCGCTAAGCCTGCTGACCCCAACAATCAGAACAATTTCGTCATTCAGATCATCAACATCGCCGTCGGCGCTTTGACGGCTGCGTTCGCGACGGTGGTCAATTTCTGGCTCGGGTCATCCGCCGGGTCGCAAAAGAAAGATGACGCGAACCTCACCTTGCAACAGGCGCAGGGTGACCGCACCAGCGCGACCATCAACGCGTTGCAGAACAAGATCGCTGCACCGACGCAGGCGCCGGCTCAAGCGCCCGCGCCCGCGCAGACGACCACGGCCGCGAAACCAACCGATCAGCAAAGCTCGGCAAGATTCGACGCCTGTATGCCGTTCATCTTCAAGGCGGAAGGCGGTTATTCCGACACCCCGGGAGACTCTGGCGGCCCGACTAATTTCGGCATCACGCTCGCAACTTTGAAGGCGTACGACGGCAACCAGGCCCTGACCGCGGAGGACGTCAAGAAGCTCGCTCCTGCAACGGCTACCGAAATCTACAGGACCGCCTACTGGAACAGAATGCAGTGCGGCGCGCTCCCAGCGGGCCTCGACCTGGAGGTCTTCGACTTCGGCGTCAACTCTGGCCCTGCGGAATCCGTGAAGACGCTGCAAAAGATCGTCGGCGTGACGCCGGACGGCTCGATTGGCCCGATAACTCTCGCGGCCGTCGGGCAGCTCAATGCGGCAGACTTGGTCGCGCGTTTTGCTCAAGCAAGGTTGGCGTTTTATAAGGGCCTCAACAAGCCCGAATTCGAACAGGGCTGGACGACGCGGGTCGCTCAAATCCAGACTGCTGCGGCGAAGATGCTCCAAGCCTCGCAAGTCGCATAAGGCTGAAGGGGCTGCGGCCAACGAGGTCCGGTTGAAGGAGAGCAGCGCCTACGGCGTCGCCGCTTCTTCTCACACGCCGAGCGCTTCGCGTTCGCCGATCGCCTGGCTTTCCGGCGTAAGCCCGCGAGCGCGTGCGCCGACCCGCCAGCGCTCGCCCTCGCGATCCAGCCGTACGAGGTGATACGCGGCGCGATAGCGCGGGTCGCGGGCGGCCGCGGCGGCCGAGGGCGCGCCAAGGACCGGAACGGCGCCCCCGACCGTGCGTGCGGCGCGTGAGGGAAGCGACCGAACGGCCTGCCGGTGGGTATGGCCGTGCAGGATCGCCTCGGCGCCGAAGTCGCGCACAACGCGCTGGAACGCGGGCGCATCCAAAAGACCGCGCAGCGGAGGCGTCGCCCCCGCGAGCGGCGGGTGGTGGATCAGAACGACCCGCGCCAGGCCTTTGTCGCCGGTTTGGCGCAAGAGTTCAGCGAAGGCCTCGACCTGTTTTTTGCCGAGTCTGCCCGTCGCCATCAAGGGACCCGTCGGCACCGCTGAGCTTAGGCCGATGATTGCGATCTCCCCACGCACGCGAAGGTAAGGGTAGGCCGCCTTGTTCTCTTGCGCATCGTCGCCCGTAGCCCACGGCGCGAATGTCGACTCGAGCAGGGGCATGGACGCTCGTACGTAGGCGTCGTGATTGCCAGGCACGAAGCTGACGTCAGCCGGCTCGCCCAACGTTTCCATCCACAGCGCCGCGCGCTGGAACTCGGCCGCCATGCCGATATTGACCAGATCCCCGGTGACGGCGACATGATCGGGGCGCTGGGCGCGCAAATCCTCCACCAGGCGCTTCAAGAGCGCCATGTCGTTGAGCCGTTGGCGACCGCGCTTCCAGTTGATGAAGCCCATGACGCGCTTGAGCCGCAAATCCGCGAAGCCAGGCATGGGCGCCGGGCTCAGGTGCGGGTCGGTGATGTGCGCGATGGTAAAGCTCATCGTCAGCGTCCCGTCTGGCGGCGCGTCGGAAGCGAAGGCCATTGACCGGACGGCAATAAGATTGCTTGAACGGAAAGACAACCCTGGGCTTAACGCCGGGGCTCGGAGCATCCGCAGCATGGCCGCGTCGTTTCAAGAAAGGCTGAAGTTGCGCTTGATGCATTGGAGCTTCCTCGTCGCACGGCCGATGACGCTTGGCGTGCGCGGGATCGTGCTCAGCGCCGACGACGAAATCCTGCTGGTGAGGCACGGCTATCTCTCCGGCTGGCACTTTCCGGGTGGTGGGGTCGAGGTCGGAGAAACCTTGGTTCAGTCTCTTACGCGTGAACTCGAGGAGGAGGCGCGCATTGTAGTCGAAGCCCCGCTGATCCTGCACGGCATGTTCTTTAACAACCGGACGTCGCGGCGCGACCACGTGGCTGTTTACATCGTCCGCAACTTCCGGGTCTTAGGCGAACGGCCGCCAGACTGGGAAATCAAGGAGGCGCGGTTTTTCTCGCGCTCCAAGCTGCCAGAAGGAACGACGCGGGCGACTCGGGCAAGGCTAGCCGAGATCTTCGATTCCGCTCCGCTCTCCGACCGCTGGTGACCGACGCGGGCCGGTTGGCTCGCCGCCCGCAATTTAACCCTATTGCTTTGATTTCGAGCCACAATTTTTGTCGGGAGGACAATTCGTTAACCGATGGGTAAGGACGGCCGCCTTTCATGGCCGGGTGGACTTTTGGCGACCGCGCCCTTAAGAGTCGGGTTGAATGCGGGGAGATCGATGAACTCCATCATCCGGCGCGGGACCGCCGTTGGACTAGCCATTGCGGCCTGTGCATGGATCGCCGGCTGCGACGATGCATATCTCGATCAGAGCTCTGGGCGGTCCCAGCAGCCGATTTCCAGCGCCACGCTCGCCGAGATGGACAAGCTTGACACCACGCCGTCCGCGCCGACTCTTATCCGGACCTACAAGAAGGAGGCCGAACTCGAAATCTGGAAGATGAAGTCGAACGGCGAATACGCGCTGCTCAAGACCTATCCGATGTGCCGGTGGTCCGGGCAACTCGGTCCGAAGAAACGCGAAGGCGACATGCAGGTGCCGGAGGGCTTCTACTCGATCGCGCCAGGGCAGATGAACCCCAACTCCCACTATTATCTGGCGTTCAACGTTGGGTACCCGAACGCATACGATCGGGCCTATGGGCGCACGGGCGGCAATGTCATGGTGCACGGAGTTTGCTCTTCCGCCGGCTGCTTCTCGATGACCGACGAGCAGGTCGCGGACATTTACGCGATCGCCCGCGACTCGTTCGCAGGCGGCCAACGCGAGATCCAGCTCCAGTCCTATCCGTTTCATATGACGGCCGAGAACATGGCCAAGTTCCGGCTCGATCCCAACATTGCTTTCTGGAAAAACCTCAAAGATGGCTCCGACCATTTCGAGGTGACAAAGAACGAGCCGTCCGTCCTGGTCTGCGGCAAGCACTATGTCTTCGACGCGACCACGAAAGGCGAGGTTACGGGCAGCGAACCGTGCCCCGAGCTTAAGCGCGATGACTCTGTCGAGGCGCTGGTGGCGGAAAAGACCGAAAAGGACGACGCCAAGGTTGCCGAACTGGCCGCATCCGGGGTCAAGCCTGTGCGCCTCGTTTATGCGGACGGCGGCCAAAATCCGGTTTTCGTCGGCTACAAGGATACGAGCGACCCGGATGCGCTGGCGAGCGGGCCGCAAGAGATCGTTCTCAACGATCGAGCGAAGCCAGTGGCGGCGGTGGTGAAGGTCGCCGGGGCCGACGCGGACAAGAAGAGGTCCGCGAGCGTGGCGTCGGCGCCTGTCGAGGCGTCGACGGCGCAAGCTGCTCCCACAACAGTCGTCGCCGCCTCGGCGCCGGTGAGCCAGTCTGGCGGGATGCTCGGCGGGGTCACCGGCGGCGCGAAGAACGTCCAGAGGTGGTTGCACCTGGGCGGTCAGGATCCTGCGCCTCCGCCGGTAGCCGCCGCGGCGAACGATCCCGATCCACAGGATTCATCGGCGCCGCTGCCCCCGCGCCGCGTAGATCTGCATCTGGCGTCGCTGCATACGCCGCCGACCCCGCCGCGAAAGAATTCCGCTGAAACTCAGGCTGACGCGCCAGATTCCGCGTCGTCAACGGTGTCGCCGCAGTAATAGCGACGCGTCAACCGGCGAGAGCCGCTCGCCGCTCATTCCCAATCCGAGCCGAGAGGCGGGAAAGGAGGCGCGCTGTCTCCTCAGCGTCAGCGACCGCCCGAGTCGGCACGACGATCGGGACGCCGTTTCGTGGCCATACGTAAATGAGACCGCCGGCGTCTTCCGCTTGTTCGCAATCGGCATAGCGCAGATTTAACGTGCGGCCGTCCACGTCAAATGAGACGGCTTCATCACTGAAAGTGGCCGTTACCGCGGCCGCCGATCGAAGGCGTCCGATCGCGGCCCGTCCTTCGCTGCGCGCGCTGCGAATCCGCCAATGATTGGCCAGTCGCTGGATCATGAACGTGGCAGCGGCCAGGATGATCGTCGCCTCGCCGGCGCGGCGGCTGATAAGACCGGTCAGCGCCAGCAGGGAGGCGAAGGTCATGATGAGCGCGAAAGCGGTCAACGGCGCTACGTGATTTGTGAGCAACCCGCCCTTCAGCGCTCTGCGCAGCCCCGCGCGAGCAGCAGCGGCCTCGGCTTCAGCAGGCTCGAGCGTGAACGCATAGGGCCCAAAAGAATCGCACTGGCCGTCCGCTGTCATGGCTCGCCCGGAGCCTTTGCAACCAGCGCCAACGCGTGCAGCCCATCGGCGAACTCCGCGGTCAAGAGACCATGGACCAGACGGTGCCGCTCGACGCGGCTCTGACGTTCGAATTGGGCGGACACCACCCGGACGCGATAATGCGTGCCCCCGCCTTCACGAGCGCCCGCGTGTCCCGCGTGATGGTCAGACTCGTCGACGACGTCAAGAAGAATGGGATCGAGCGCCGCCGTCAAACGCGCGATAATTCTCTCTTGCATGATCACGGTTTGGGCACTCCCGTTAAGCAGATCGCGACCCTACATATGTTAGGCTGGGCTGCGGGCGGAATATCCCGATCGGCACACGATTGGCTGGCTTTTGCTGGCGTCGAGCGTTTCGGGCTTGCCCGACGGCGTTGGCGGTCATAAAGGTCATGGCATGGATTTGAACTCTCGTCTGTTCGACCGCATTCGGGTCAAGCCGGCTGAGCGCGCGCCGGAAAAGGCGCCGACCACGCCGTGTTCGTTCCCTGGCTGCTCGGCCGAAGGCGTGTTCCGCGCGCCAAAGGGCCGCGAGCGCGAAGGGGAGTATTTCAGCTTTTGCCGCGACCACGTGCGGGAATACAACGCTTCTTACGACTATTTTCGCGGCATGGACGACGCCTCGATGGCGAAGTTCCGTCAAGCCGACGCGGTCGGCCACCGTCCGACCTGGAAGATGGGCGCGCGGGCGGCGCCGGGCGCGCAACCGGTAGATGAATCCGTTTTTGCCGAGGCCCGCGCGGCGCGGCGACGCGGAGCAAAGGGCAAGCCGCCGCAGACCGAGCCGCCGCCGCGGTACAACGCCCTGGCGATCAAGGCGCTGTTGACGCTCGAGCTTGGCGGCGACGCGACTCCGGCGAAGATCAAGGCGCGATACAAAGAGTTGGTCAAACGCCACCATCCTGACGCGAACGGGGGCGATCGTTCGTCGGAAGAGAGATTACGCGAGATCATCCAGGCCTACAATTTTCTGCGCGCCAACAAGCTCGTCTGATTACGGTTTGGCGTTCGCGAAATAAGGCGCCATCGGGCCGCAAGGACGTCATCGCAGAGGGGCTCGCTTTTTGCGTGGGTCCCGTTTTCGAGTATGAGGAAGACGCTCTCTTCCCCCTATGGAAGAGCGTGGAGGATTTATGAATTCAGTACAAGCCATGGTGGGATCCCAACCGGCGCCCGGTCTGCCCGACACCCGCATATCGGTGCGAAAGGTTTTCGGCATCGATTCAGACATGGAGGCCCCGGCTTATTCGCAAGCTGAGGAACACGTGCCGGATCTCGATCCGGACTATCTGTTCGACCGGGATACGACGCTCGCGATCCTCGCAGGCTTTGCCTACAACCGTCGCGTGATGATTACCGGGTACCACGGTACCGGCAAATCGACTCACATCGAGCAGACTGCCGCGCGCCTTAACTGGCCTTGTGTGCGCATTAACCTCGACAGCCACGTCTCGCGCATCGATCTCGTCGGCAAGGACGCGATTGTGCTCAAGGATGGCAAACAGGTGACCGAGTTCCGCGACGGAATGCTGCCCTGGGCGATCCAGAACAATATCGCTCTATGCTTCGACGAGTATGACGCCGGCCGTCCCGACGTGATGTTCGTCATCCAGCGGGTGCTGGAGATTTCAGGGCGCCTGACCCTGCTCGATCAGCGCCGCGTCATCCGGCCGCATCCGGGGTTCCGGATGTTTGCGACCGCCAACACGGTCGGCCTCGGGGACACGTCCGGCCTCTATCATGGGACGCAGCAGATTAATCAGGGCCAGATGGATCGTTGGTCGATCGTGGCGACGCTCAACTATCTGCCGCACGACAAGGAAGTCGATATCGTGCTCGCTAAGTCTCCTGCGCACCGGGCGCGCAAGGACGGGCGCGACACCGTCAACAAGATGGTTCGCGTCGCCGATCTGACGCGTAACGCGTTCGTCAATGGCGATCTCTCGACCGTGATGAGCCCGCGCACCGTCATCACCTGGGCGGAGAACGCGGAAATCTTCAAGGACATCGGTTTCGCTTTCCGCTTGACCTTCCTTAACAAATGCGACGAACTTGAGCGGACCCTGGTCGCCGAGTTCTACCAGCGCTGCTTTGGCCAGGAGCTGCCGGAAAGCGCGCTGAACGTCGCCTTAAGCTGAGGGGCGTGAGGAAACAGCGATGGTCGAGAGCGCAGTCCGTGAAGAAACGAAGCGGCCCGCCGCGAAAGGGGCTGATCTTTATTCCTGGGCGCGCCGTCAGGCCGAGCTTCTGCGTGCCGGCCGGCTCTCGGAAATCGACGCCGCAGCGATAGCGGAGGAGATCGATGACGTGGGCGAGGAGCAATATGACAAATTGGAGAGCGCTCTCCGCGTCCTCATGCTCCATCTGCTCAAGTGGGACCATCAGCCCTCCATGCGAAGCCGCTCGTGGACCCTGACCATCCGGGAGCAACGACGACGCGCCGAGCGGCAGCTGCGAAAAAACCCGGGACTAAAATCCCAAGTCGACGAGGCGCTGGAGGCTGCCTATGAAGACGCGCGGCTTGAAGCAGCAAACGAAACTGGCTTGCCCTTAGGTATCTTTCCCGCGCGGCGTCCTTTCGAGAATGCTGAGCTCATGCAACGTTCGATCGTCTGGCCAGGCGACGAGGACTGAGCAACGAGCGCGCCGGCCGAGCCTTAATCATGGGGGCGGCGACCGATGAGAGATTTCTCGTCCCCGACCAATCCCATGCGCCTCCTCGCAATCTCCGGAAGCCTTCGCCGGGCCTCAACGAACACGGCGGCGTTGGAAGCCTTGGCCAGGCTCGCGCCCGAAGGCGTCAAACTGCTCCTCTACCGCGATCTTGCCAAGCTGCCGCCGTTCAACCCGGACGATGACATCGAGGACAAGCCGAAGCCCGAGCCAGTCGAGACGCTTCGCGCCCTCGTCGATGCGAGCGACGCGCTCATCATCGCCGCCCCGGAATACGCCCATGGGCTTCCGGGCGCGCTGAAGAACGCGCTCGACTGGCTGGTTGCAAGCGAGACCTTCGCCGGCAAGCCCACCGCGCTCATCAATACGTCGCCCCGCGCCTTTCACGCGCAGTCGTCCTTGCGCGAGATCCTGTCGACCATGGCTGCGCGTCTCATTCCCGAAGCGTTCGCGGCGATATCGCTGACCGGGAAGACAGTGACGGCGGACGATATTCTGGCCGACACGGTCTGCGTGCGGCGACTGAAGGAATCGCTCGAGGCGCTCATCGCCGCAACCAGATCCTGCTAGGCTGGCTCGAGGACATTCACCGGGAGGCTGGCATGGGCGCGTTGGACGGCAAAATCGCAATCGTGACCGGGGGCACGAGCGGCATTGGCGAAGGCATCGCCAAGGCCTTTGTCTCTGAAGGGGCGAAGGTGGTGATCGTCGGGCGCCGCGAGGAGGAGGGCTGTGCGCTCGAGAAGCGGCTCGGTGTTCGATTCGTTCGCGCGGATGTGGCGAATGAAGCGGACGTCAAGGCGATGGTCGACCGAACTGTCGAATGGTTCGGCCGCCTCGACTGCCTCGTCAACAACGCGGGCATTCCGTCGCCGATGATCAGCATCACAGAGACCGACGCAGGAACCATCGACCAGGTCCTGGCGGTCAACGTCCGCGGAGTGATCCTGGGGACTAAGCACGCCGCGCTCGCCATGCTCAAGGCGGGATCGGGCAGCATCATCAACATCGGCAGCGTGGCGGGACACCGCGGCGGCCTTTCGGCTCACGTCTATACAGCCTCCAAAGGGGCCGTCAGCGCCTTTTCCCGCTCTGCGGCGGCGGAGTTGGGTGAAAAGGGAATCCGCGTCAACACCCTCTCGCCCGGAGCGATCGTCACCGGAATCTTTGGCAAAAACGCGGGGCTTGAAGGCTCCAAGGCTGACCAGGTCGCTGGCGTGGTGAAGGAGCGCTTCGCCATGATTCAGCCCATCCCGCGAGCCGGCCTTCCGGACGATATCGCGCAGGCGGCGGTCTTTCTCGCAAGCGACGGGTCGGGGTTTGTCAACGGCCAGGATCTTGTGATCGACGGAGGGCAGACGGCGGTCACCCGCGGATGGTCGACTTCGGTCGCAGGGCGCGCGGAAATGGCGAAGCTCATCAAGGCCGCGGCTGCAGCGCTATAGACTTCCCCCTGCCCAGGCAAAGCGGCTTGCGGAGAAGCAGGTTGCGTTTGCCTGCCATTGCGCCCTGCCGCTCTTTGCGCCACATGAGGCCGCATGAGCCATGACTTCATCCTCATCGTCGACTTCGGCTCGCAGGTGACGCAACTGATCGCGCGGCGCGTGCGGGAGGCTGGCGTCTATTGCGAAATCCACCCGTTCTCGAAAGCGATCGAAGCGTTCGCGCGGCTGAAGCCAAAAGCGGTGATCTTGTCAGGCGGGCCGGCGTCGGTCCCCGAAGCCGGCAGCCCGCGCGCGCCGGCGGAAATCTTCGAAAGCGGCGTTCCGATCCTCGCCATCTGCTACGGCCAGCAGACCTTGTGCGAGCAACTTGGCGGCAAGGTGGAGGGCGGACACGCGGCCGAGTTCGGCCGCGCGGATGTCGAAATCCTCGAGTCATGCGCCTTGTTCGACGGCGTCTGGCGAACGGGTGGCCGCTACCCGGTGTGGATGAGCCATGGCGACCGCGTGACACGCCTGCCTGAGGGCTTTCGGGTCTATGCCGTGTCGGAGAACGCGCCTTACGCGGTCGCGGCCGATGAAAAGCGGCGCTACTACACGACCATGTTCCATCCCGAGGTGGCCCATACGCCCGACGGCGCCAAGCTCCTCGCCAACTTTCTTTTCAAGGTCGCCAAGGTCAAAGGCGACTGGACGATGGCCGCCTTCCGCGATGAGGAGATCGCCCGCATTCGCGTCCAGGTCGGCAAGGCGCGCGTCATCTGTGGTCTGTCGGGCGGCGTCGATTCGGCGGTCGCGGCCGTGCTCATTCACGAAGCGATCGGCGACCAGCTCCTCTGCGTGTTCGTCGACCACGGTCTCATGCGCCAGGGCGAAGCGGACGAAGTGGTGGGTCTGTTTCGCGGCCATTTCAACATTCCGCTTGTTCACGTCGACGCCGCGCAAGAGTTCATCGAGGCGCTTGCAGGCGTCGAAGACCCCGAGGCCAAGCGCAAGACGATCGGCCGGTTGTTCATCGACACATTCGAGGCGGAGGCGCGCCGCATCGCGAGCGACGGCAAAGGGCCGGTCGACTTTCTGGCGCAGGGCACGCTCTATCCCGACGTGATCGAAAGCGTGTCGTTTTCCGGCGGCCCGTCGGTGACCATCAAGAGCCATCACAATGTCGGCGGCTTGCCCGAACGCATGTGCATGAAGCTCGTCGAGCCTCTGCGCGAATTGTTCAAGGACGAGGTGCGCGCCCTGGGCCGCGAGCTTGGGCTGCCGGATACGTTCGTCGGCCGTCACCCCTTTCCAGGGCCAGGTCTTGCCGTCCGCTGCCCAGGGGCCATCACCCGCGAAAAGCTCGATATCCTCCGCAAGGCCGACGCCATCTTTCTCGACGAGATCCGGAAAGCGGGCCTCTACAACAAGATCTGGCAGGCGTTCGCCGTCTTGCTGCCCGTGCGCACCGTAGGCGTGATGGGCGACGGGCGCACCTACGATTCGGTCTGCGCGTTGCGCGCGGTGACGTCGGTCGACGGCATGACCGCCGACTTCTATCCCTTCGACATGACCTTCCTCGGCCGCGCAGCGACGCGCATCATCAACGAAGTCAAGGGCGTCAATCGCGTCGTCTACGACGTGACAAGCAAGCCGCCGGGCACGATCGAGTGGGAGTGAGGGGGAGTAAAAAAGACGGGTATCGGCGGTCTTGGAATGCTCAAGCGTAATGTGCGCGCTCGATAGATACTGATGGTCGCCGCCCATCGTCATGGGCCGAGCGCCGATCCATATTGCTTCAACCCTCAATCCCAAAAGACATGGAAGGGTTCGTCATGACGAAAGTGCGCGTTGCAGGCTTTTCGATCTCGCTCGACGGTTTCGGAGCAGGGCCTGAGCAAAGCCTTGAAAATCCGCTCGGCAAGCGCGGGCGAGAGTTGCACCAGTGGCTATTCGGAACACGCATGTTCCAGGCGATGATCGGTAAGGACGGCGGCTCGGACGGCGTCGATCAGGCCTACGCACATCGTTCAATGGAAGGGTTCGGCGCCTTCATTCTCGGCCGCAATATGTTCGGGCCGATCCGCGGCCCCTGGCCGGACGAAAGCTGGAAGGGCTGGTGGGGCGACAATCCGCCCTATCACGCGCCGACCTTCGTGCTGACGCACCATCCGCGCGATCCGATTGAGATGGACGGCGGCACCACCTTCATCTTCGTGACCGACGGTATCGAGGCGGCGCTGGAGAAGGCGAGGCTCGCCGCCAAGGGCCGTGACGTGAAGATTGGCGGCGGCGCCGAGACGGTGCGTCAATATCTTCGCGCCGGTCTGATCGACGAGCTGCATATCGCTTTGTCTCCGGTGGTGCTCGGGCAGGGCGAAGCGATCTTCGCTGGGATCGACCTGCCGGCGCTCGGCTACCGCGTCACCGAACATCAGGCCACCGATCACGCCACCCACATCGTTCTCAGCCGATAGAGGTTCACCGAAAGGGTGAGAGCGCGGATAGTCGAGTGGGAGTGAAGCGAAACTAAAATCTCGTGGTTATGCTGCGGACGCGTAGCTATATCCGTGTTAGCCGTTGTGCCCGGAGAGCGCGGACTAGGCGAACGACCTGCGGCGGCAAAGAGGCGTCATGGCCGGGGCTTGACCCGGCCATCCACGAGGCTCGGCGCGACGAATGACCAGAAGCAAGCTATGAGACCGTTGCTACGGATTGTGGCAACGTCGGCCTCTTCTTTGAAGCGGCGCTACGTGGATGGCCGGTTCAAGCCCGGCCATGACGGTAAGCGCTTCGGGGCACAGCCATCAGACGCCAACCAAGAGCTAACGCTATAGGAGCCTGTCGTGAGCCAATAATCGCGCCTACGGCCGCGGCAAACCGAAGAGCCCGACATGCCTGAGACGCGCTCGCCAAAACCTGAAGACTACATCGTCGTCGACGGCTCGGACGGGCCGCGGCGGGATTTTCGGATCAGCGTGGGCTTGCGCGAAGGTTGGGACGCGGAGGGGCGCGTGTTTGACGTCTCCGAGGCGGTGCGCACCGCGCGAGCCTGGATGAGGCGTCGGGTCGAGGCGGGCGAACCCGCGCTTTCGGGCATGTTCACGCGCGCCGAGGTGACCTACGCCTGGCCGCGGGAGGACGGCACGGTCGGATCGGACCGTGAACCCGTCGCCGTGTTCACGGGCGAGGCGGTGCACGCCTATCTCGGTCATCTGCCAGATGCTGCGATCGAGGCGATGCTCAACGAACTGGCCGCCGAACTCGGCGCCGCGTTGGGGCAGGAGCGCATCTATGTCGCCTTCGCCGACCGGACATGGATCCTGGACGCGGGCGAGCACGCTCGCGGGGCCTGAGACAAGCCGCGCGCCCATCGCCGGACCTCAGCGCCCTTGCCAAATTTGGTCGAGGGCTTCAACGGCGGGCTCGCTCTTAGCCAAGCGGGACGCGCGGCTCAAAGGTGGCTTTGATTGAGAGGGCCGAGGAACGGCTTGGACGGCAATTTGGCTCTTATAGCGTTGGCTTGGGTCCCGGGTTGAATATCGGTAAAGCCGCCATGGCCGGCCTTGCGCCGGCCATCCACGCGGCGCCACCACAAATCTCTCGCACGCTCAGACTTCTGTCGGTTCAGAGGCTTACGTGGAGTCTGCAGTATTCTCGTGGATGGCCGGGTCGAGCCCGGCCATCACGGAAAGGCTACAAGGGCCGAATTATCTTGCAGAAAATCAGAAATCGAGCTAGGCTTGCCCTATGAACAGCCCTGCTCTTTCGCCTTCCAGGATCGGTGGTTCGCGCCTCCTCGATGCGAGCTCCGGGGAGAAAGCGCGAGGAAAAATCTTTCAGCGAAAATCTCGTGTGACCCATTGATAAGTCTCGATTCGGACGAGAGAATCCAAGGAAATCCAAACAAATCCAACACCCTGAATCGGGGTTTTCAAAGCTAAACAGACACGGAACCAAGAAAACCCAAACGGCTCGGCCGGGCCAGCATCCTGGGCCGCTACCGAGTAAAAACATATTACAATAGTGAAGTAGGTAAGCCTTACTTGGCCGGATCCTTCGGCGTCCACAGAATCGTCGAAGCGTCCTTTTCGTAGGCCATGCCCTTCGGATAGGAGATCGCTTCCAACTGGAGGCCCCACGGCGCGTTGAAATAGACGATCGCCTGCCCCGCGGCCGGGCCCTCGGTGATCGGAATGGGGCCCATCATGGTCTTGACGTTCTTGGCTCTGAGATAGTCCGCGGCGGCCTTGATGTCGTCCACGTAGAACGCGATGTGATAGCCGCCGATGTCGCTATTCTTCGGCTGCACCACCTTCTGATCCGGCGACTGATAGCTGAAGAGCTCGATGTTCGAGCCCATGCCGCAGCGCACCAGCGTGATCTGCTTGATCACCGTCTTCGGATCGACGCCGAGCGCATCCTTCATGAACGTGCCGTTTGGTTCGGGATCGGCGATAGGTCCGAAAGACATCGCCTTCTTACAGCCGAGCACGTCGACGAAGAAGGCGAGCGCCTCGTTCATGTCGGGCACCGTAATTCCGGTATGGTCATGCCCTCGCATTCCCGGTAGCCCGTCAGCCTGAGCAGCACCTAGCCCCAGGGTCATGGCCAACATGGCCGCCACGCTGCAAAGGACGCTCTTTCGCATTCGTTCCTCCTCATGCCGCGGCGCTGCTAGCGCCGCTTTCGTCGCGCTGCGACCTCCGCAGCTGGTGTTTGCCTGACGCGACCATCCTATCGATCGGCTGAGTCGCGGATCGCCCCTGAGCCTTCGTAAACTTCCTCGCCGTCCACATCGAGTGGCAATGTTGGTGCTCGACGACGAAGACATAGGCGATCATGGCGGCGGTATGCTGCGAAGAGTTGCACCCACAGCACGCTGATTAGGCGCCGCGCGCCTTGACTCTCCTGTGGAAGGTGTAATGCTGTTATTTGTCGATCGGTTCGGGGTGATCGGCCAGCATTTCGCCCGTGAGGGCTTTGGGCATTTGCGCCCCGCGGCGCAGTTCCTAACGGAGCTGTACCGTGGGGCGCTTTCGTTGAGGCGGCATGACAGTTTTGCGTCTCGGCATCCTCTTCTCGGCGTCGGGCGACTATGGGGCGCTCGGTCGTGATTGCCGCGACGGCGCGATGACCGCGATCGAGGACCTGCGAGGCGTGTGCTCGATCGTGATTGAGCCGGTCGCCGGCGATCCCGCCGGCTCGAGCGAGCTTTATATCGAACTGGCCCGGAGGATGGTTCAGGAGGACGGGTGCCGGCACGTGATCGGCACGGTGACGTCGCAAGCGCGGAAGGACGTCATCCCCATCATCGAGAAGCACGACGCCCTACTCTGGTACGTTTGCCCCTACGAGGGCTTCGAGGCCAATCCGAATGTAATCTATACGGGCGCTTGTCCGAACCAGCACCTTCTGCCGCTTTTCGAGCATATGCTGCCGGCCTACGGGCGGCGCGTCTATTTGACCGGAGCGAATTATATTTGGGGCTGGGAGATGAATCGGATCGCACGCGAGGTCGTCGTGGAGGCGGGCGGCGAGATTGTCGGCGAACGTTGCCTCCCCATCGGCGATACGGACGTGGGCCGCATAGTCGCGGAGGTCGCTGCCCGCCGGCCGGATTTCATACTCAGCAACATGCTCGGCCCCTCGAGCCACGCATTTCTGCGAGCCATGCGGGAGCTCGGACGGCGAGACCCGACTTTCCGTCCAGAGCGCTGTCCGGTGGTAAGCTGCGACCTGACCGAATGCGAATTGCCCGAGATTGGGCTCGGCGTCGCGGACGGTCAGCTGGCCGCCGCGTCCTACTTCGACAGCCTGGATACGCTGGCGAACCGTGTTCTCAAGGCGCACGTCGCGGTGCGCTTCGGTTCGGATCGGCGGGTGTCGAGTTATTTCGCGACGAGTTATGCGACAGTTTGCCTTTGCGCGGAGGCCGTGACTCGGTGCGGAACTGACGATCCCGTCAAAATCCGAGCCGCCCTTGCCGGCGTGCAGACTCCAAGTCCACTTGGACCGCTGCGTATTGAT